>Ga0207707_10000355_pt1 | contig 48052 bp, 37 predicted proteins | sample KBSC83BmetaG_FD_184336 | JGI IMG/M metagenome (GOLD analysis project Ga0207707, IMG submission 184336) | Corn rhizosphere microbial communities from Kellogg Biological Station, Michigan, USA - KBS C8-3B metaG (SPAdes) (version 2) | ecosystem: Host-associated > Plants > Roots > Rhizosphere ... | reverse complement strand
TGGTCGCGACCCACGATTTCAACATGGGCGCGATGGAGAACAAGGGCCTCAACATCTTCAATTCGAAGTATCTGCTCGCCGACCCGGAAACGACCACCGACGACGAATACCGCCACATCGAAGCGGTGATCGGTCACGAATACTTCCACAACTGGAGCGGCAACCGCGTCACCTGCCGCGACTGGTTCCAGCTTTCCCTGAAGGAAGGCTTCACGGTGTTCCGCGAGCACAGCTTCTGCGAAGCCATGCACTCGCCGGCGCTGAAGCGCATCGAAGACGTGGCCATCCTTCGCCGTGTGCAGTTTCCGGAAGACGCCGGTCCGCTGGCGCACCCGGTGCGCCCGGCTGCCTACCAGGCGATCGACAACTTCTATACCGCGACCGTGTACGAAAAAGGCGCGGAGCTGATCCGGATGCTCGCCGGCCGGCTGGGCGCTGAAGGTTTTCGGCGCGGAACCGATCTTTATTTTTCGCGCTTCGACGGACAGGCCGTCACCATCGACGACCTGCTGGCCGCGCTGGGCGAAGCCAATGGCGTGGATCTGTCGCCTTACCTCGCGTGGTACGCACAAGCAGGCACGCCCGAAGTTCGCGCGCGTGATGACTACGATGCTGCCGCAAAATGCTACACGTTGACCCTCGCGCAACGCATTCCGCCGACACCCGGCCAGCCGCACAAGCAGCCGGTACCGATTCCGGTTGATCTCGCGTTGTTTGCGGACGACGGAGCGCGTGTGCCACTGCGACTCGCGGACGACACCACGGCGCCTGCCGACGAGCGTGTACTGGAATTGACCACCGCCGAACAGCGCTTTGTTTTCGAAGACGTACCCGCGAAGCCGACGCCGTCCTTGTGCCGTGGCCTGTCGGCGCCGGTACGGGTGCACTTCGATTACACGCCCGCGCAACTCGCGCGCTTGCTCAAGCACGAAACGGGCGGCTTCGATCGCTGGAATGCGGCGCAGCAACTGGCCGCGTGCGCCTTCGACGAGGCGTTCGCGCCAGGGCATACGCAGGCCGCAACCGGCGCATGGCTGGATGCGCTGGCGTCCGTGTTCGCTGCACGCGCGGCCACCGACCCTGCGCTGCTGGCCGATTTGCTGACACCGCCCTCGGAGCTCGAACTCGGCACGCGCCATGCGCCGTTCGATCCGGATGCCGTGCATGCCGCGCGCAAAGCATTGGAGAACGCACTCGCGCACCGGCTGGGCGACGCACTGGCACCCACATATCAGGAACTCCACGCCGACGAGACTGGCGCGCTCAATCAGGATGCCGCCGCGCGTCGCCGCCTGAAGGGGCGCGTGCTTGCACTGCTGTCGCGTCACGATCCGGCGGGTGGGGCGGCGCTCGCGTTCGCGCAATGCCGCGAGGCGCGCGGCATGACCGATCGTCTCGCCGCACTCGCCGTGCTTGTGCGCAGCGATGCGCCGCAAGCGACCGAGGGTTTGCGTTTGTACCGGCAACGTTTCGATGGCGATGCGCTGACCCTCGACAAGTGGTTCATGCTGCAGGCCACCGTTCCCGCGCACGCCACACTGGAACGCGTGCGGGCGCTGGAGGCCGATCCCGCTTTCACGTTGGCGAACCCGAATCGTGTGCATGCGTTGCTCGGCGCATTCGCGCGCGGCAATCCCGTCGCGTTCCATCGGCCGGACGGGGCAGGCCATCGCTGGTTTGTCAACAAACTGGCGGAGATCGATGCGCGCAATCCGCAACTTTCGGCGCGTCTTGCCAAGGCGTTCGAGGACTGGTCGCGGCTCGAACCGAAGCGTCGCGCTTCGGCGGAAGCATCGCTGCGCGAGTTGCTGGCACGCGGCCAACACTCGCTCGACCTGCGCGAGATCCTGACCCGGATACTGGCCGCAGGCGGGGCCTGAGCACCGCTTGCCCTGCAATTCTTCGCCCGGAAGCGTACGATCGGTTGCAGCAACATCGCCATTCGCGGAAGTACACCATGCGCAGAATTTCTCGTTCGGATGGCAACCGCCTTGCGCGGGTCACTCTGCTGGTCGCGGGCGCATTGGCATTGGCTGGTTGCGCTGCTGGCTATTCCTTCGTGCAGCCAGGCGCGGCTGGTGCGGGCGATTACTACACCAGTGATGGGCCCTATCCGGCCCCGGGTTATTACTACGACGCCGGCATGGGCACTCACGACCCGTACGGTGCGGGCTTCGGCTATGGCAGTGTGTATGGTCCGTCATTCACCTTGGGCTTTGGCAGCGCGTGCGGCTGGAGCTGCGCCGGCTACTACGGTGGCTGGCCTTGGTACTACAGCGGCGCCGGGTATTACGGGAGGAGGTGGCATCACGGACACCATCGTCACGGTGATCCCATCGCTTCGGGACCATCGCCCCGCCCTTGGCTGCGCCCGGACCATCCGCGCGTTCCACCTCCCCAAGTCGTACGTGGCGCAACCCCGCCCATCGCGGTGCCGGAACGACCGAGGGAGGGTCTCGCCAGCCGGCGAATGCTCGAATCAGCGTCGTTCTCGCCGCGCGATATCGAACGGGTGTCGCAGCCGGCAAGCATCCCGGAGCGCCCGGCCTACGCGACTCCGCAGCCTCCCGCACTCGCCGAGCGCCCGATCCGGATGGAGGCACCACGTGCTTTCGCACGGCCTGCCGCGCCGGCCGCGGCACCCATGCGTGTGGCCCCGGCGGCCGCCCGCAGCGGCCACGCGACACCGGTCAAGATTCCTTGAGATAACGGGCCGCGTCGCCCGTTTCCCCATAAAAACGGGGAGCACCAGAAGTGCTCCCCGTCGTCCCCCGTCTTTCGGCGGATCAGCCCGGGCCAGCAGGCCCGCGCTCACCCATCAAAGCTGGTGGTGGGCCATCGTTTCGGCCGGCTGCGGCAGCGGAGCCTGGTTCGACTCCGAGGCCGTCTCGCGGATCTCGGCACGCATTTCCAGCTCGGCCATGCGGATCAACGCGTCGTGCTGCTTGTACACCGCTTCCCACTCTTCATTGGTCATTTCGACGAAGCTCATCTCTAAAGTCCTCTGGTTGCTGAACGCTTCAAGTGGCGTTCACGTGCCGCCGCTGATACTCTCCGCCGAAAGGGGCAGTTGCGACTCGATTCGCCACTTCGGCACCCGATGTTTTTTCAAATCTGGCGCCCGGAACTCGGTTACTCTGGATTCCCCCTGTTCCTGATGACCGCCGGGCGCCAGTTCCTTTTTTTGTGGTCCTTCTCTGACCACAACCCGCCGCAGACCGATTCCAGCATTCCGGTCCGCTCCGCTCGCAACGGATGCTCCGGCGGTGCGCATGAGTATTTCTGCACGCCGCGTGCCAATACATCGGCCGTCGCGCCAAAGAATTGCAAGAGATTGTGACGTTGCGGGGTAGGCGACGGATTACGTGCGCCGCGCACGGAACCGGTAACAATTCGCGACAATCGGCGAAGGGATCGCAAACGAAAGTTCACAATCGCGCCGCCAGCGAGGATGATTTGCCGTTGCATTTGGAAACAAGTGACACACCATGACCAGTTATGACGTTGTTGTTGTGGGTGGAGGTCACGCCGGCACGGAAGCCGCGCTGGCGTCGGCACGCGCTGGCGCACACACGCTGCTGCTCACGCACAACATCGAAACCATCGGCCAGATGAGCTGCAATCCCGCGATCGGCGGGATCGGCAAGGGTCATCTGGTGAAGGAGATCGATGCGCTCGGCGGTGCGATGGCGCACGCGGCGGATCTCGCGGGCATCCAGTGGCGCACGTTGAATGCATCGAAAGGTCCGGCGGTGCGCGCGACGCGTTGCCAGGCCGATCGCGCGTTGTACAAGGCTGCGATCCGACGCATCGTCGAGCAGCAACCGAATCTGGAAATCTTCCAGCAGTCGGTCGATGACCTCGTGATCGAGCATGGCCGTGTCGCCGGCGTCGTCACGCAAATGGGTCTGACGATTTACGCGCCGCGCGTGGTGTTGACGGTCGGCACGTTCCTCGCCGGCAAGATCCACATCGGTCTGGAAAACCACGCGGGTGGTCGCGCCGGCGACCCGCCCGCCACCACACTGGCAAAGCGCCTGCGCGAACTGCCGCTGGGCGCAGATCGCCTGAAGACCGGCACGCCGCCACGCATCGACGCGCGCACGCTGGACTACTCGAAGTTCGAGCAACAGCCGGGTGACGATCCGTTGCCGGTGTTCTCATATCTCGGTTCGCGCGCGGAACATCCACGCCAGGTGCCGTGCTGGATCACGCATACCAGCGAACGCACGCACGAGATCATCCGCGCGGGACTGGATCGCTCGCCGCTCTACACCGGCAGGATCGAAGGCACCGGGCCGCGCTACTGCCCATCGATCGAGGACAAGGTGGTGCGCTTCGCCGACAAGGCGTCACACCAGATCTTCATCGAACCGGAAGGGCTGAACGCGATCGAGATTTATCCGAACGGCATTTCCACGTCGTTGCCGTTCGACGTGCAGGTGGAACTGGTGCATTCGATCCCCGGTTTCGAGCACGCGCACATCACGCGCCCGGGCTACGCGATCGAGTACGACTATTTCGATCCGCGCGGGCTGCAACCGTGGCTGGAAACCAAAGCCATCGCCGGCCTGTATTTCGCGGGCCAGATCAACGGCACCACCGGCTACGAAGAAGCCGCGGCGCAAGGACTGATCGCCGGACTCAATGCCGCACGCACCACGCGCGGCGAAACGCCGTGGTGGCCACGCCGTGACGAGGCTTATACCGGCGTCCTGATCGACGACCTCACCACCAACGGCACGATTGAACCGTACCGGATGTTCACCTCGCGTGCCGAATACCGGTTGCACCTGCGCGAAGACAACGCCGACCTGCGCCTGACGGAAAAAGGTTTCGAGTTGGGCGTCGTGCCACAAGAACGCTTCGGCGCGATGCGCGTGAAGCGCGATGCAGTGGAACGCGAAACCGCGCGGCTGAAATCGATCTGGGCGACACCTTCGAACACACTCGGTATCGCGCTGCAATCGCAACGTGGTATCACGCTCGCGCACGAAGCCAACGCGCTGGATCTTTTGCGGCGCCCGGAACTCGATTACGCCGCATTGACCGGCACGCAAGGTTTTGGCCCCGCGGTCGAACACGAAGACGTCGCCACGCAGGTCGAGGTGCAGGCGAAATACGCCGGTTATCTCGATCGCCAGCGCGACGAAATCGAACGCCAGCGCCGCCACGAATCCACTGCGATCCCCAACGGATTCGATTACGACCAGGTGCGCGGTTTGTCGGCCGAGGTTTCCGCGAAACTCAAACGCGTGCGTCCGGCGACGCTGGGCCAGGCGCGCCGCATCAGCGGCGTCACGCCCGCGGCGATTTCACTGTTGCTGGTGCATCTGCATCGGCACCGAGACGGATCGCGCGCTGCATAGCCTGAACTGCTGCGGTACAGCGCGTGCTTCGTTCCGACGAGATTAACGCGCGGGTGCGATCATCAATCCATCGCGCCCGCGCGAAGCCGGCCGCAACGCTGTGCGGGGTTAACACGCCGAACAAGGACACCACGCATGCGGGCACGCGCCGGCGCGCCATGGCATCGGAGGAAATGCCCCGCGGATGATCCGCGAAGCCACCGTCAACCTGAGCCGCAAGCTTTACCGGCCGTTGAATCGCGCCGGGCTGCGCGGTGTGCGCAAGCCGGCCGGGGGCCCGAGGCGAATGACGCGCCAGCCAGCGCGCTATCCGGTTCTCGACAATGCGCGTTTCATGCTGATCTCCCTGGTAGTTACCGGGCACCTGCTGGAGCAGCTTGCTGACCAGGGCCCCCTGGCGGCGGCGCTGTATCGCTGGATTTACCTCTTCCACATGCCGGCGTTCGTGCTGATTTCCGGCGCGGTTTCGAAATCGACGCTGACGCGTCGTCGCGCTTTCGCGTTGGCGACCTCCCTGCTGCTTCCCTATGTCATTTTCCAGACTCTGTATCCGGCATGGGACGCGTGGCTGTTCCATACCGGCGACTGGTCGGCGGGCTATCTGACGCCGTATTGGTTGTTGTGGTACTTGCCGAGCCTCGCCTGTTGGCGCCTGTTGTTGCCGCTGTTCGCGCGCTCGAAATTCGCGTTGCCGTTGGCCGTGGTCATTGCACTGTCCGCAGGTCTGGCGCCTTGGATCGGCTATCCGCTGTCGCTGTCACGCACGCTGGTCTTCTTCCCGCTGTTCCTGCTCGGCTATCGCCTCGGTGGGCAACGGCTGCAGCAGCTTGGCGACTCACGCAAACGGAAAGGTGTTGCGCTGGCCATCCTGATCGCCGCGGCCATCGCTGCATGGTTCCTGCGTGACCTCGATCCGGAATGGTTGTATGCGTCGGCCGGATACGCGGACTTGCAGGTCGCTGCCTGGCCGGGAGGTGGCATCAGGCTGGCGCTGTTGGCGGCATCCGCGTCATGCGCACTGGCTCTGCTTGCGCTGGTACCGCGCGGCGCCACGGGACTCGGGTGCCGCAGCCTGACTGCTTACCTGATGCATGGTTTTCTTGTGCGGGCCCTGGTCGGCGCCGGCGTATTCGCCTGGATGGCGCTTGCCCTGCCGGAGCCAGCCGAACTGCTGGCGTGTCTCGTGGCAGGCGCGTTGATCGCCGGATTGCTGTCCACGCGAATCGCGGGCTCGCTGGCCGCGCCCTTGACCGGGCCATTCGGCTGGATGCGCAGTCTGGCGCGCCTTACGCCGTTCGCCATACGCCGACGGATGGAAGAATTCAAACGCTTGTATTAGGCTTGGCGCGTCCGCCACTCGGCACCTGGAGATTCCCGGCATGCTTCGTCCCCGTCATCTCGCCTGCGCCGTGGCGCTGGCGCTCGCAAGTTCCGCCGCCTTCGCGCAATCCGCTCCGCCGGTGCAGGCATCATCCCACGCTGGCATGTTCGACAACATGGTGGTTTTCGGGGACAGCCTGGGCGATGACGGCAACCTGTCGCTGGCGTTGCAGTTGCCGCAAATCGTGCGCTTCACCACCAACCCGGGCCAGACCGGCGTGGAGAATGTCGCCGATTACTTCGGGATGCCGATGACGCCCGCGCTTGCGGGAGGCACCGACTTCGCGTTCGGCGGCGCGGGCCTGGTGAACAACTCGCCCGGCACGCCGTCGAGCGTGCCGGTCCTGCCGGCCCAGCTCGGCATGTATCTGCAGGCCACCGGTGGCCAGGCCGATCCCAACGCGCTGTATGCGGTGTGGGGCGGCGCCAACGACATCTTTTACGGCGCCACCTCGGCTGCCGCGGGCGCCACCGCGCAACAACTGATCCAGCAGACCATCCAGCAGACGGTGCAACAGGCAATCGCGGGCAACGTGATCCCGAACGATCCCACCGCCATCGCCGCGTACACGGCGCAGATCACGCCGGTCGTGACCCAGCAAGTGACGGCGCAGGTCGAAGCCGCCGCCGGCGTAACCTCGCTGATGACGCCGGACCAGGTGCAGGCCAACATCCAGCAGGCCGCCGCGACCGAGCTGGGCATGATCGACCAGTTGGGCAAGGCGGGGGCGCGCTACGTGATGGTGTTCAACCTGCCCAACATCGGCGCAACGCCGGAGGCGATGGCGCAGGGCGCCACGGCCTCCGCACAATTGACCGGCCTGACGCTGACCTTCAACAACACGCTCAATACGGGCTTGGCCAAGGCGGGCGTCAACATCATTCCGGTGAATACCTTCGCGCTGCTCAGCGAGCTCATTGCCGACCCGAGCCGCTATGGTTTCACGAACGTGACCCAGCCGGCTTGCACCGGCAGTTCGTTCGGATGCCTGCCGGCCGGCACGCCCGGCGCCACCAGCACGTACCAGCCGGGCACCGAGAACACGTACCTCTTCGCCGATGGCGTGCACCCGACCACCGCCACGCACGCGATGCTGGCGCAGTACGCGGAATCGATCATCACCGCACCGGGCGAAATGTCGCTGCTCGGCGAAGCCCCGTTGCAGATCAACGAGAGCCTCAATCGCTCAATTACCAATCAGGCCACCAGCAGTCTCGCCAACGCACCCGGCAACGGGCTGCGCGTGTGGGCCAGCTACGACTACGCGCGCCAGCGTCTGGATGCGCAGGTCAATTCGCCCAAGAGCAGCAACGATGCCAATACCCTGAGCGTCGGTGCCGACGTTCATCCGTCCGACGCACTGACCGCGGGCCTCGCATTCACCGCGGGCCAGCAGAAGGACGACTTCGCCGGCAATGCGGGCGGCTTCAAGCTGCAGGATCTGCTGGCCAGCGGCTACGTGATGTGGGGCTGGGACCAGGCCTACTTCGGCGCCATCGGCAGCTTCGGCCACCTGGGATACAGCGACCTCCATCGCAACATTCCGATCGGGCCGACCGTGCGTTATGAGTCCGGCTCGACTTCGGGTTATCACACCGCGCTGGCGCTGACCGGTGGCTGGTGGATCAACTTCGGCAACTGGCGCACCGGCCCGTACGCGGACCTGTCCTGGCAACACGCGCACGTCGATGGTTACAGCGAGAATGGAAGTGACGCGACGGCGATGACCTTCGGCAACCAGGATCGCCACGCCCTGGTTGGCACGCTGGGCTGGCAGCTGACCGGCAACCTGCAAACCGGCGGTGCGACCTTGCATCCGTTCGCGCGTGTCGCATGGAACCACGACAACGATGCCGATCCGCGCGACGTTACCGCAGGCTTGGTCAGCATGCCGGGCACCTTTGCACTGCCCGGGTTCGCGCCCGACAAGAACTGGGGCAGCGTGGGCGTCGGCCTGGCCGCCGACTTCACGCCAAGTTTCTCCGGCTGGATCGGTTACGACGGGCGCTTCTCGGACTCCAGCCAGAGCGTCGACAGCCTCAATCTCGGCGCCAAGTTCCGCTTCTGAGTCGCGTCTTCGCTGAAACAAAAACCCGCGCGTCGCAGGACGCGCGGGTTTTTGTTTCCGGAAAAGAAATCTTCAGTGCTTTTTGCTGAAGCGCTTGAACTCCGCTTCGGCCTGGTCGTGCAGCGCCTTGGCGTCGGCATCGGACAACGTCGAGGTCTTGCCACCGTTGATCTTCTGCTTCAACACCAGCACGCCATCGTTGCCCCACCCAGCCTGCACCGTCGAGCTTGCAGGCGCGCCAGCCTTCGGCATCTGTTCCTGCACGACAACCCACGGCAGCGAGTTGCGATAGGCGTATTCGGTCTTGGTGAAACCCTTGTCGGCCTGGTTGACCTGCTCGATGATGAACTCGACGCCGTGGACGTCGCTGAACACCTGCCAGCTGCGCGACTCGCCGATCTTGCTTGCGGTGCCGCTCTTGACCGTCATGCCGCCGGTCTGGCGTTTGGCGTTGTTGAAGTCATCCAGCATCTTCTCGGCGGCCGTCGGCTCCGCCACCAGCGTCAGATCGACATTGGCAGGCTGCCCGCGGGTCAGCACCGGTTGCTGCAATTTGGTCGTGTAAGTGCGCCCATTGTCCTGCATGGTCGCCTGCAGCACGTACAAGTCGTTCGGGTTGATGGCCGATGCCGAGAACGGAATGTGGAATGCCTGCGGGAACTTGGGCGGATTGAAATCCTGCTTGTTCACCGTGGCCCCGGGCTGCTGAGTGACATCGACCAGCGACAGCTCGAGTGTCGCCTGCGGCGTCACCTCGGCCGTGGCGTTCTGCAGCTTGACCGTGCCGGTCACCGCTGTGGCCGCGGGCGCCGGCGTGCCGGCACCGGATGCCGCCGCACTGGTGGCGGATGAATTGTTTCCGGAAGAATTGGATGCGCCGCAGCCGGCAAGGACCAACGTGGCAAGAAACAACGGCGCAACAGCAAACTTTTGCATGGAAGTTCCTCGAAAAATGGAGCCGGCCCGCGCCGGAAAGTGACTCGGCACGGCCCAGGATTCACGGGCCGGAACTTTCATGTTACTGCGGGCCGGGGCATGACGAAAGCCGTCGTGCCTGGGGGTATCCATCACCGGCCCGGCCATTTGCCACACGCTCGACGCGGAGAAAATCGGATGCTCCACCAGAACAGGTGGTCCAACGAGCTTCCCGGGTCACCGTCGTAGGCGGCTGCCGGGCAATCGTTCGTGATGCATGCAGGATGTGCATCCCGATCGTTGCCGGTGTGAACATGGCGTCAAATCGCCGAACAGTCAAATTCGAGAAATTTGTTGTTCGGTGGAAGACGACGTGCCGGCTCTGCGACAACGCTGTATGGCGGCGTGCTGAATTGATGGCAACCCACTCGCGCATTGGCACCCGCATATCGACACGGCCCCGGCCTCGCGGCAGTAATCCACCGATCCGGACCTATCCCGGTTCGTGGCGAAACCGCATCAGCATGCGCGCGCCGCCGCAGCGGCCAACCCTCCAAGCCGCGATGCATAGCGTTTCCATTGCCCACCCGTATCCCGGCGCAGCGACCCGCGCACCTGCGCTGAACTGAGGGTCGCGCTGGGCGACGCATTGCGGCCAAGGTCCCCGCAGCCGGACTCCCGGTCCAGTCTGCAGAAGTCGAAGACCTTGCGCAATGTTGCCTCGGGTTCGTTTACGAGTTCCGCATAGGGAACATCCAGGATTGCGCCCGGCATGACTGCGTGCCAGTGCGCCATGACGCGGCGGTAGTCGTTGAAATGCGCGGCCAGCGCGCCGAGGTCGTAGCTGTACACGTAGGCGTCGCCGAAAAAGGCGCGCCAGTTCGAGAAGCACACGTCCATCGGATCGCGCACCAGATGCAGGATGCGCGCACCCGGCAGCGCCGCGTGGATCAGGCCCGCGAAGATCCAGTTGGGCGGCTGCTTGTCGATGAAGAAAGCGTTGCCTTGGGCGCGCCAGCGCGTCTGCGCCAGATAACGCCTGCCGGTCTCGGCAAGATCGAGGCCGGGAATTCGTGCGATGAACGCATCACTGTGGGTGTGGGCGGTGTCGGCGGACCAATGCAATTGCATCCCGAAATCGGTCAGCTCTCCGGCAAGGGCCACGTCGGGATGATTGCCGAGCATGCGTTCCAGCACCGTGGTGCCCGAACGCGGCATGCCGAGGATGAAGATCGGTTGCGGGCCCGGCGAGGTGTCGCGCTGCGGCGTCACGCGAGCGGCATCGCATGCCGCCACGAGCTTGTCGACATACCGCGATTGACCCGCATCCCAAGGTCGGCGCGCATGCATCACCGCATTGCCGCGTGCGAGCGATTGCCAGGCTTCCTCGTAGCACCCGAGATCCTCGAGCTCCTTGTATTGCGCGAACAGCAGCGCCGCATGCTCGTGCGTGCCGGCGGCGACCTTCCCCAAACCCTCGGCGAACAGGTCAAGGTGATTGTCCCGCGCGCCGCGCTTGCGCAGCCGCGCCAAGGCCAGCGCGGTGCGGCCCAAGGTGGGCTCCGCGCTCAGGCTGGCTTGCAACCGGGTTTCTGCCTCATCGAGGCGGCCGTTGAAATACAACTGCATGCCGTGATCGAAACGGCTGCGCGAGTCACCCGCGCCTTCCGCAATCGCGCGCTCGACCAGCCGCAGCGATTCCGCATTTTCATCCAGGCGCTGCCGGTAGTGGGCCAGCCGCGACAAATGACGCGGATCCCGCGTCTGCGCCAACACTGGATCGGCCATGCAGCGCCGCGCGGCGACGATTTCGCCCACCTGCAGCAGCAGGTCGATCGCCTCCAACAGCAATGTCGGGTCGGCGGGCGGATCAGCCGCGGCTTCGAGCGCATCGCGGGTGGCGTCGCGGACGCGGTCTTCCTGCAGCGCGATCCGCGCGGCCCGCAACCGCGTTTCGATATCGCGCAGCGCGTCCGTGCGCACCTCATGGCCGACGCGTTCTTGCGCCATCGCGTCCGTCGCCGATTCAACACCGGCAAGCGACAAGGTGGATATGAGCGGCGCGAGTTGCCGCGCATAACGCCGCCATTGACCGCCCGTATCGCGGCGCAACGGCGCGCGCACCTGTGCCGCGCTCAAGGTTGCACTGGGAGCATTGTTGCGCGACGGATCCGCGCAACCCGATTCCCACGCCAGTCCGCAGAAGTCGAAGACCTTGCGCAAGGTGGCCCCGGGCTCGCTTACAAGTTCCGCATACGGCACATCCAGGATCGCGCCGGGCATGAGCCGGTGCCAATGCGCGATGACGCACTGGTAGTCGTTGAAGTGCGCGGCCAGGGCGTCAAGGTCGTAACTGTAGGCGCAGGCATCACCAAAATACGCGCGCCAATTGGAGAAGCACGTGTCCATCGGGTCGCGCACAAGGTTCAGGATCGGCGCGCGCGGCAACGCCGAGTGGATCGCGGCAGCCAGCACCCAGTTCGGCGGCTGCTTGTCGACGAAGAATGTCTTGCCGTGCGCACGCCACTGCGTTTGCGCGAGGTAACGGCGGCCGAGTTCCGCATAATCAAGACCGGGCAGGCGCGACACCAGCGTGTCGCTTTGTGCGTTCCGGGTGTCCGCCATCCAGTGCAATTGCGCGCCGAAATCCATCAACTCACCCGCCACGGCGACCTGCGAGTGGTTACCGAGCATGCGCTCCAGCAACGTGGTGCCGGAGCGCGCCATGCCGATGATGAAAATGGGCAACGGCCCACCGGAATGATCGCGTACGGGTTGCCGATCCACGGTCGACCACACGGCAAGGAAACGATCCAGCCACGCATGATGTCGCGCAGCCTCATCGTGCAAGCGCGTATGCATCAGCGCGTTGCCATGTACCAGCGCCTGCCAAGCCTCGTCGTCGCGTCCCAAATCCTCAAGCGTTTTGTAACGGGCGAACTCGAGCGCCGCCTGTTCGCGCGACCCGGATGCGACGTGTTGTGCGCTGCGGTCGAGAAGATCCAGGTGATGGTGTTCGGCGGTTTGCTTGCGCACGCGCACCAGCGGAACCGCGACGCTGCCGTGCGCGGGGGCGTCGGTCAGACTGGCCGCGAGCTCCGCTTCGGCCTCCTGCAACTGTCCGTTGAACATCAGCGCCTCGCCACGCCGGAAACGCAACGCAGCGGTGGCGTGCCCGAGCGATTTCGCCTCGTCCAGCAAGGCCAGTGCTTCGGCATGTTGTTCCAGCCGCTTGCGCAGCCCTGCTGCGCGCATCAACAAAAGCGGGTTCTTGCATCCGGCCGGTACCGGCTGATCAAGACACGCCCGTGCCGCGATGGTTTCGCCCGCTTCGATCAGTACGGCAGCAACCGTGCACAGGGCTTCGGCATCGTCGGGCACGAGGCTGGCGGCGTCCAGTGCGTGGCGGGTGCCGTCGCGAACGCGGTCTTCGCGCCACGCAATCTGTGCCGCCAGCAGATGCGCATGAAAGTCGCCAGCCGGCTGCCGCGCCTGCATGGATGCCAACACTTGCCGCGCAGCCTCGACCTGTCCCCGCAGCAGGCACGCCTGCGCCTGCTGCCACAAGGGATCGGAAGCAAAGCCCCGGCTTGCGGCTTGCGTCGCCATTACAACAATGCGATTTCGGCAATCGCGTCGAAACGCGCCTTGATGCGCGCCAGCAGCGCGATGCGGTTGCCGCGCAAGGCAGGGTCGTCGGCCATCACCATCACGGCATCGAAGAAGGTGTCGATCGGCGCCTGCAACTGCGCGAGGCGCGTCAGCGCGCCGGCATAGTCGCGGCGTGCCACGTCCCCTTCCAGGCGCGCAGCGTTGTCGTTGCGCGCGGCGTCCAGTGCCTGCGCCAGGGCTTGTTCCGCCGGTTCGTGCAACAACTCCGCATTCAATGCGCGCTGCGGGGCGGCGGCATCGATGCCTTCCTTGCGCAGGATGTTGGCGACGCGCTTGTTGGCTGCGGCGAGCCTTTCAGCTTCGGGCTGTTTGGCGAAGGCGGCGACCGCGCGCAGGCGGCGATCGAAATCGACCAGGCTGGCTGGCTGCACCGCGGCCACGGCTTCGAATTGCTGCGGCGTGAAACCCTGCTCGGTGTAATAACCACGCAGGCGGTCGAGGATGAATTCGCGCAGTTCAGTCACGACTCCCGCGCGGCGCGCATGCGATGTGGTTCTTCCATTCGAGGAGGATGATTCGTCCGACTTTGCCTTGTCTGCGAAAGCCGCGTCCGGAATCTGCACCACGGCGTCTTTCAGCAACACGCCCAATTCCAGATCCAGCCCGCCTTCGATCAGCGTGCGTGCAAGGCCCAGCGCCGCGCGTCGCAGTGCGAACGGATCCTTGTTGCCGCTGGGCTTCATGCCCACCGCGAAAATGCCGGCCAGCGTGTCCAGCTTGTCGGCGAGCGAAACGCATTGCGCCACCACGCCTTCGGCAATGCCGTCACCAGCGTTGCGCGGTCGGTAGAACTCGTCCAGCGCATTCGCGACCACGGCGGCTTCGCCTTGTGCCGCTGCGTAATGGCGGCCCATCACGCCCTGCAATTCGGGGAATTCGCCGACCATGCGGGTCAGCAGGTCGCAGCGCGACAACCCCGCGGCGCGGGCAACCTGCGCCGCATCCACGTCGATGTCCTGCGCGAACAGGCGCTCGGCGATCGCGCTGGCGAGCTCCGCGATGCGCACGGTCTTGTCCCACAAGCTGCCCAGGGCTTTCTGGTAAGTGACGTCGCGCAAGCCTTGCCGGTACGACGCCAGCGGGGTCTTCATGTCCTCGTCGAAGAAATACTTGGCATCGGCGAACCGCGGGCGGATCACGCGCTCGTAGCCATGACGGACCTGCTCCGGATCCTTCGATTCGATATTCGCAATGCCGATGAAGTGCCCGGTGAGCTTGCCTTCCGGATCGAACACCGGCACGAACTTCTGGTTGGCGCGCATGGTGGTGACCAGCGCCGCGTGCGGGACTGCCAGGAATTCGCGCTCGAACGTGCAGGCGATCGCGACCGGCCATTCGTTGAGATTGGCCAATTCATCCAGCAATGCATCATCGAGGTGCGGCGCGCACCCCGCAGGCGCAACACGCGCGACTTCATCGCGAATGCGCTGGCGGCGTTCGGCCGGATCGGCCAGCACTTTCGCCGCGCGCAAGGATTCGGCGTAACCGTCGGCGTCCACCAGATGCACTGGCATAGGGTGCATGAAGCGATGCCCGCGCGATTGCCGTCCACTTTTCAGGCCGAACAACTCGCCGTCGACCACCTGGTCGCCGTGCAACATCACCAGCCAATGCACCGGACGCACGAACGTGAAATCGTGATCGCCCCAGCGCATCGGTTTCGGGATCGGCAATGTGACAGCAGCTTCGCGCACGATTTCCGGAACCAGTTCCGCCGTCTTGCGGCCCGGTGCAACGATGCGGTGCACGAAGCGCTCGCCCTTGGCGTCGGTCACACGTCCGAGCTGCCTCCATTCGACGCCGGCCTTGTGGGCGAAACCCAGCAAGGCTTTCGTCGGCTGGCCGGCTGCATCCAGTGCGATGTTGACGTAAGGGCCGAAACTTTCATTGCGCTGCTCGGGTTGGATGAAGGCCACGCTCGGCACCCACACCGCGAGGCGCCGTGGCGTCGCGAAAGTTTGCGCGTGGTCCAGGTCGGCAGCGATGCCGCGTTTCGACAAGCCGTCGCACACGCCTTGCGCGAACGCGTGCGCGAGATCATCGACCGCGTGGATGGGAAGCTCCTCGCAGCCAATCTCGACCAGCAGCGAGCGCTCAGCCATGTGCCGCCTCCGCTTGCGTTTCCGGCGGCGTGGTCCAGGCCTTGGCCACGGCGTGGGCGAGCGCACGCACACGCAGGATGTAGCGCTGGCGTTCGGTGACCGAAATCGCGCGGCGCGCATCCAGCAGGTTGAACGCGTGGCTGGCCTTCATCACCTGTTCGTAGGCGGGCAGCGGCAAATTCAACGCGACCAGCTTGTTGGCTTCCGCCTCGCAGGCGTCGAAACGGTGGAACAGCTCTTTCGCATCCGCGTGCTCGAAGTTGTAGGCGCTCTGTTCCACTTCGTTGCGATGAAATACGTCGCCATACGTCACCACGCCGTGCGGCGCGGTCGTCCACACGAGATCGAACACGCTGTCGACATTCTGCAGATACATCGCCAGGCGTTCGAGGCCGTAGGTGATTTCGGCCGTGACGGGCTTGCATTCCAGGCCGCCGGCTTGCTGGAAATAGGTGAACTGGGTGACCTCCATCCCGTTCAACCACACTTCCCAGCCCAGCCCCCACGCGCCCAGCGTTGGTGACTCCCAGTTGTCCTCGACCAGCCGCAGGTCATGCACCAGCGGATCGATGCCGAGCGCGCGCAGCGAACCGAAGTAGCGTTCCACCACGTCGTCGGGATTGGGCTTCAGCACCACTTGATACTGGTAATACTGCTGCAGGCGATTGGGATTTTCGCCATAGCGACCGTCGGTCGGGCGCCGGCACGGCTGCACGTACGCCGCGGCCCACGGATCGGGCCCGAGCGCACGCAGGAAGGTCGCGGGATGGAACGTGCCCGCGCCAACTTCCAGATCCAGCGGCTGCAGCAGCACGCAACCTTGCTCCGCCCAATAGCGGTTCAGTGTCTGGATCACATCCTGGAAAGTCGGTCCTGCCAACTGCGTCCCCGGCGTCGCAAACAAAGCGCGCTAGTATAGCTGCGAGGCCCATTCGACACGGATCGAGCCTCGTTTTTCCGCAACGGGGCAGGCGATGGCGGCAAACCCGAATTCGACCACGGTCATCGGCCGCAACGGTCGGCTGGAACTGGGCGAAGTGCTGGCCGCGCTGATCGCCGACGGACTGCTGGCCGCCGAAGACGCCAAGCGCATTCGCGCCACCAGCCGCGCGGGTCGCGGCACGGTCGAGTTGCACCCGCTGGTGGTGATCGCGGCTGCGAAACCCGAAAACCGCAGCGATCCTGGCAAGCCGTTGACGGTGGAATCGTTGACGGTGTGGTTGGCCGAAAAGGCCGGCTTGCCGTACCTCAAGATCGATCCGATGAAGATCGACGCGGCTGCGGTGACGCAGGCCGTGAGTCAGGCCTACGCGCAGCGCCACCGCATCCTGCCGGTCGCGGTCGCACAGGGCACGGTGACCTTCGCCAGCGCCGAACCGTTCGATGCGCACTGGGCCGCCGACCTGTCGCAGATGCTGCGGCGCGAAGTGAAACGTGTGGTCGCGAATCCGCTGGACGTCCATCGTTATCTGATGGAGTTCTACGGCGTGCAGCGCTCCATAGCCAAGGCCCGCGAGGCCGGACAGGACTCCGTGGACGGCTCGGCGATTCTCAACTTCGAGCAGTTGCTGGAACTCGGCAAGTCAGGCGAGATTGGCGCGGACGATCGCCACGTCGTCCATATCGTCGACTGGCTCTTGCAATACGCATTCGAGCAGCGGGCGTCGGACATTCATCTGGAACCGCGCCGCGAGACCGGACACATCCGTTTCCGCATCGACGGCGTGATGCACAAGGTGTTCGAGTTGCCGCCCGCGGTGATGACGGCGGTCACGGCGCGCATCAAGATTCTTGCGCGGCTCGATGTCGCCGAAAAACGCCGCCCACAGGACGGCCGCATCAAGACCCGATCGACGGGCGGGCGCGAAGTGGAACTGCGCATTTCCTCGATGCCGACCGCGTTCGGCGAGAAGATCGTGATGCGCATCTTCGATCCCGACATCGTAGTGAAGGAGTTCAAACAACTCGGCTTTTCCGACGAGGAAGCAGAAACCTGGCGCGCGATGGTCGAACGCCCGCACGGCATCGTGCTGGTAACGGGGCCGACCGGTTCGGGCAAGACGACGACGCTGTATTCCACGCTGAAACACCTCGCGCGTCCGGAACTCAACGTGTGCACGGTCGAAGATCCGATCGAAATGGTGTCGCCGGAATTCAATCAATCGCAGGTGCAACCGGCGATCGATTTCGATTTCGCGGCCGGCGTGCGTACCTTGTTGCGACAAGACCCGGACATCATCATGGTCGGCGAAATCCGCGACCTCGAAACCGCGCAGATGGCGGTGCAGGCGTCGCTGACCGGACATCTCGTTCTCTCGACGCTGCATACCAACGATGCGCCGTCCGCGATTACGCGCCTGCTCGACCTCGGCGTGCCGCATTATCTGATCCAGTCCACGCTTGCGGGCGTGGTCGCGCAACGGCTGGTGCGAACGTTGTGCCCGCACTGCAAGGTCAAGGCGAGGCAGGATCCGCAAACCTGGTCGGTGCTGACACGCGGCTGGGTCATCCCGCCGCCCGTCGAAGTGTACGAACCGGTCGGCTGCCTCGAGTGCCGCAAGACCGGCTTCCTCGGCCGCACCGGCGTGTACGAAATGATGACGGTCAGTCCGCGCTTGCGCGGCATGGTCACGCCACAACTCGATCTAGCGGGCTTCACGGGCTTCGCGCTGGAAGAGGGCATGCAACCGCTGCGGATTTCCGCGGCCACGCAAGTCAGGCGCGGGCTCACCACCGTCGAGGAAGTGCTGTCGGTATTGCCGGCGGCATGACAAGCGACGGTTGCGGGTTGCCGCTATGCTGCGCGCAACGCAATCTCCGCAAACACCATGCACCCCTTGTTGCTGATCCAGACCGGCGAAGCACCCGATGCGCTTCGCACGCGATTCGGCGGTTTCGCCGATTGGTTCCGGGCGGCCATGCGCGTCGACCCCGCACAGATGCGTATCGTGCGCGTGGACGCGGGGGAAGCCTTGCCGGCACCGGCCACTGTCGCGGCCGCTGTGATCACAGGCTCCGCGGCCATGGTTACCGAACGCGCGCCATGGAGCGAGCAGACGGCCGGCTGGATTCGCGATGCCATGGATGTGGAGACGCCGCTGTTCGGCGTGTGCTATGGCCATCAATTGATGGCGCACGCGCTGGGGGGCACGGCCGGTTGGCTGCCGGCGGGACGCGAGATCGGCACCGAATCCATCACGCGTCTGTCGTCGGACGGTGCTTCAGGCCTGCGCGAGCTGCCATCCTCGTTTCCCGCGCAGACGACGCATCGGCAATCGGTGCTGGAACCGCCGCCCGGCGCGGAGGTCATGGCGCGCTCGCAACGCGATCCGCACCAGTTGCTGCGTTACGCGCCGAACGCGATGTCCTCGCAATTCCACCCCGAGTTCACGCCGGACTTCATGCGCGCGTACATCGAGGTGCGTGCCGACACCTTGTGCGACGAGGGCCTCGATCCGGATGCATTGCTCGCCGCTGTGCGCGAGACCGAAGCCGCCCGTTTGCTGCTGGAGCGCTTCGCGCATGCCGCGCTGAATCGCCAGCGCGTGGCGGCTTGATTCAATAACTCTGCCTTCGGAGTCGCCGCTCCACCGCGCCACGCGAAACCAGCGCGAACAGGATGCCGAAACCGAACCCGGCAAGGTGCGCCCACCACACCACCGCGCCGAAGCCCGGTCCCGCCCAGGTGAACAGCAACTGCAGCAGCACCCACATGCCGATCAGCAGTGCGGCCGGCACGCGGATGAACTGCAGGTACAGCCCCAGCGGCAGCACCAACCCGAGGTGCGCGCGTGGAAACAACGCGAGGTAGGCACCCAGCGTCGCCGACACCGCGCCACTGCAACCGATGATCGGCCGCAACTGACCCGACAGCGTCCACGCCCCGACGAGGTTGGCGAACGCCCCGCCCACCAGGAACAGGAACATGAAGCGCCGGGAACCGAGCGCGCGTTCCGCGGGCAAGCCGAAGATCACCAGGAACAGCATGTTGCCCAGCAGATGCACCCAGTCGGCGTGCATGAACAGCGACGTGAACGGCCGCAGCCACAACTGCGCGTGCAGGATCTGGCCGTGCTGGAACAAGCGCCCCGGCACCGTGCCCCAGTCGCCCAGCAACGTGTTGCGCATCGCCGCCGCCGACAACATCAGCCACAGGTAACAAGCCACGCAGGCGACCACCAGCGTCGGGGTAACCCAGCGCGGGTGCGCATGCTGGCGGCTGGGTACGTCGACGAACATGGCGCATACCTTAGCGGGTTGCATCCGGCAGCCACGACCCCTTCCGCGTCCCTAACGAAATCACCATTTCCCCATCACGACTGTGGCCGGCCACGCGGGTATAGTGCGCCACGCATCGGCTTTGCGGACGGCGCTTCTCGCGATCCGCCCGCGGAAAGGAGCGCAGCCATGTCTGCCGGATCCAGCAGCATTCGCACAGCCCCATGGCAGGCGCTTGCCGCAGCGCTACGCGGCAAACTGTTGCTGCCGGAGCATCCCGACTTCGACACACACCGCCGCGTCTGGAACGGCGCGATCGACCGGCGTCCGCTGGCCATCGCGCGATGCATCGATCCAGAAGACGTCGCCGCCGCGGTCAAGTTCGCCGCGCACGAACGCGTGCCGATGACGGTGCGCGGCGGCGGCCACAACGTGGCCGGGTTGGCCGTGCGCGACGATGCGCTGATGCTGGATCTGGGCGCGATGAACCGCGTGGAAATCGATGCGCAAGCGCGCATCGCCCGCGTGGAGGGGGGCGCCCTGTGGCGCGACGTGGATACCGCGACGCAACCTCACGGCCTGGCCACCACCGGCGGATTCGTTTCGACCACGGGCGTTGGCGGCTACACGCTCGGCGGCGGCGTCGGCTGGTTGATGCGGCGTTGCGGCCTGGCGATCGACAATCTGCTCGAAGCCGAAGTCGTGCTGGCCGACGGGCGCAGTGTCACGGCCAGCGACAAACAGCACCCGGATCTGTTCTGGGGTTTGCGCGGCGGCGGTGGGGGCCTGGGCGTAGCCACGCGCTTCACCTTTCGGCTGCATCCGGTCGGCGAGGTGCATGCCGGCGTGGTGTTCTATCGCCTGGACGCCGCGCGCGAATTGTTGCGCGCGTTTCGCGCGTTCACGCAGGACGCGGCGGATGCATTGACCGCCATGTTGGTGTTCACCACCGCGCCGCCGTTGCCGTTCCTGCCGGCCGAAGCGCACGGACAACGCACGGTGGCATTGGCGTATTGCTGGAACGGCGATCTGGCGCAAGGCGCACGCGCCGCGGCGCCGCTCACGGAGGCCGCCGAGCCGCTGGGCCGTCACGAAGACGAGACGCCTTACGCGGCGTGGCAGCAAACCTTTGATCCCGCAGCGGCGCCCGGCCATCAGTATTACTGGACGACTTCCCAGTTCGACGCATTCGACGATGCGCTGATCGATGCGCTGGTTCCGCGCGCTGCAGAACCTGCCGATCCCCTGTGCGAAGTGCACGTGCATCATCTCGGCGGCGCGGTCGCACGCATCGCCAACGACGCCACCGCGTTCTCGCATCGCGACGCGCCGTTTTTCATCAATGTGATCGGACACACTGACGCTGCGGAACGTTTCGCCGGCATCCGTGACTGGGCGCGCGGCCTGCGCGACGCGCTCGCGCCGCATGCTCGCGCCGACATGCAACCGAACTTCGTCGGCGAAGTGGCCGATCTGGACGCGCATGCGCCCGGCTCTGCAACACGAACGAAGCTGTCCGCGCTGCGCGCGCGCTACGATCCGGAAGGATTGCTCGCGCCCGTACGCTCCGGCTGAGCGGCGATTTCCACCAGCAGCGCACGCGCTTCGGCCACGACATCCTCGAAGCGCACCGCGGCGCCAGCGTCCTGCACGCGTTCGAATGCCGCATCGCCCAATGCTTCCCGCGCTCTCCGCAGCGTCGCTTGTTGGGCTTTCTGCCATTGCGGCATCAGGGGCGCGCCGGTCCAGTCGCGCACGCGCACAGCGGCGGCCAGAAAGCGCGCGGCATGCTCGAACTTGCCGGCGCCGGCGGCGAGATACGCCGCGCCTTCCACGCAACCCGCAGCACCGCGCCAGTGCTGAAACCGGGTAAAAAAGACATCCAGATCGGATAGCCAATCTTGCGCGGCGCCCCGCGAGTCACCGAGATAGAAACGCTGCAGAGCACGGTTGATCAACGCATAGCCCCGTTGGAAATAGTCGCCCTGCGCGGGCAGGCACTCCACGGCTTCGCTCATGCTTGCTTCCGCCTCGCGATGGCGACCGTTCAAGGAATGGGCGATGCTGCGGCTGAGCAATGCATTTGATCGCACCCAGGCATCGCTCTGGAGTGTCGCAATGGCCAGCGCCGCCTCCACGCAGGTTTCGGCGCCGGCGAAATCCCCGCACGCAGCGAGTTCGAAAGCCAGGATCGCCTGGCCCGCACCTTCCAGGAACGCATCTCCAAGATCGGAAGCCAAGGCAATGCCTTCGCGCAAGCGCATCGCGGCGCGTTCGTGATCCGACAATTGATGCAGCAGCATGCCGCTGGTGACCAACGCGCGTGCGCGGTGCGACGTGGCCGCGTGATCGACCTGCAAAGCCCGTTCCAGCCATTGCGCCGATTGCTGGTAACCGTTGCTTCCACGGAGGTACCAACACAAATTGCCCGGCAGCGCGAGTGCGCTCCCGCCCAGATCGGGCTGCGTCGTCGCGAAATCGAACGCCGCCTGCAGATTCGCCCATTCGTGCCGGATGCGGTCGCGCCAGATGCCTTGGCGCTCGCCGAGCATTTCCGCGTTCGCGCGCTCGGTGAAGTCGACGAAATGCGCCAGATGCACGCGTCGCAGGCATGCCTCGCTGCCACCGGCCGAGAGCCGTTCCTGCGCGAACAGCCGCACGCTGTCGAGCAGGCGATAACTGGGCGGATTGGTCGTACCGTCCACGCTCAGCAGCGATTTGTCGATCAAGCCCGCCAGCAACTCCAATGTTTGCGAATCTTCAAGGCCCAGCGCCGCGCCCATGGCCGTGGCACCGCCGAGGGTGCAGGTACCGGCGAAGATGCTCAATCCGCACAGCAGCGATTGCTCCCGATCCGAGAGCAACGCGAAACTCCACTCGATCAGCGCACCCAACGTCTGGTGCCGGGCGGGCCGGTTGGGATTGTCCTCGGACAGGCTGAGGAGGCGGCCCCCCATGCGTATCAGCAGTTGCTCCGGGCTCAGCAGGCGCAGGCGCGCAGCGGCCAATTCAAGCGCAAGCGGCAACCCCGCGACGCGGCGGCAGATCTCGGCGACCGTCGCGGCATTGGCCTGCGTCAGCGTGAACCCGGATGCGCACGCCTGCGACCGCAGCAGCAGCAAGCGCACCGCGGGGATCGATGACAGGGAAGCGATCTGCTCATCCGTCGTCCATTCGCCCGGCGGTGGCACCTGCAGCGGCGGCAATCCGTAAAGCGACTCGCCCGCACAATTCAGACGCTGCTGGCTGGTCACCAGGATGTGCAAGTCCGCGCACGCCGACAGCAGGTGTGCAACCGCCTTGCCCAGCGGCTCGGCAATGCGTTCGCAATTGTCGAACACCAGCAGCACCCGTCGCGTCTTCAGCAGCTCGCCCAGCCGTGCGATCAGTTGGCCCGCGTCGGTCGTGGCATGGACGTCGAACATGCCCGCCAGCCATCGCGTCAGCGCGTCGCCGTCGGTGTGCGGCGTGCAGTCGAACAGCCACACGCCATCCGGGAAGTCCGCTGCAATCGAGCGCGCAGTCTCCAGCGCGGCCTGCGTCTTGCCGAGGCCGCCGGGACCGGTGACGGTGACGAGCCGATGGTCCTGCAACATCCGCTTCAGCGTCTCGATGTCGCCATCGCGTCCGATCAGCGGCTCGGTGCGTTCAGGCAATCGCGCGCGCGCGGGCGGCGCGAAACGCAGCGTGGAAGCCGTTCTCTCCTGGACATGCTCCAGCGGGGCGATGAAGCGATACCCGAGACCGTGCACGGTCTGGATGCAACGTGGGTTTTCGCTGTCGTCGGCCAGCGCGCGGCGCAATTGCGCGACGATGCGGTTGAGCGTGGCCGGGGTGACGAAACTGTGTCCCCACACCGCATCCAGCAACTGGTCGCGGCTGAGCAATTGGCCCGGATGTGAGAGGAACTCCAGCAGGACGGCGAAAGCTTTCGGCTCGACCGCGAATTCCTCGCCGCCGCGCAGCAGCTGGTGCGCGCCTGCGTCGATAACCACGTCTGCGAAGGCGAACGTGCCCGTGGTTGGTCCGGCATTTCCGTGCTTTTCCATGCCGCCGCGCGCTCCACGCGGATCACGTCAACGCCACTGCCGCACTCTCGCGATTTCCCTATCGAAACATCATGACTCATGGGCTTGCCCGGGCGCAGTTTATACCCCCGCATGACGGCGCATACCCGCCATTCATCGGAATAACCTTCTTGAGGAGAACGTCATGAACACCCGCTTGTACGCATCCGTTGCGATGGCCGTGATCGGCCTGTCCAGTATCGCCGTGACCCATCAGGCCCAAGCCTGCGGGTTGAACCTGGTTAAGTCGGCCAACGGCCAGTGGACGATCGCTCCGCCGGCCAGGATGTCGGCTTCAGCCGCCAGGAAGATGTTTCTGGCCGCCGCCCCGCAGTCGAGGACGAAAACCATCCCCAATCCGCTGCAATTCCTCGAACCGATCGCCGGTCTGTACGAGGTCACCCTGACCGCCGAAGGCAACGGCCCGACGGGCCTGCCAGACGGCGCGCCGGTCGATCACGCCTACGTGTCCTGGCTCGCAGACGGCAACGAAATCATGAACTCGGGAAGGCCTGCGGGTGATGGCGACGTCTGCACGGGTATCTGGGCACAAACGGGGGCACGGACCTACATGGTCAATCATTTCATGCTGGCCTGGGCGCAAAGCGTGGACGCGAACGGCGTCGACATTGACAACACGTTCGTGGGGCCGGCCCACCTCCAGGAGACCATCACGCTGAGCAAGGATGGCAGTTCGTACACCGGCACCTTCGTGCTTACCCAGTACGACCCGAACTACAACATCATCCTTCCGGGCGGCATCCCCATCAAGGGCAACCTGACGGGAACGCGCAAGACCATCAATTCACCGGTCACGTACTGATCGAAGCGGGCCGCACGCGAGAGGAAGCCAGTGCGCGGCGCGTCAAGGCGCCGCGCTTTTTTCATGCGCTGACCAGCCGGACGCGCGCAAAATTGCGCTTGCCCACCTGCAGCACGCCTTCGAAACCGGCCGCGAAAACGCGCTGCGAATCTTCCACCACTTGCGCGTCGATGCGCACCGCGCGTTCCTTCAACTTGCGGTTGGCCTCGGAGTTGCTGGACGTCAGGCCCGCCGCGGTCAGCAGCGCCGGCAGGCGCAGGCCCTCGGCGGAAACCACGATGTCATTGAGCGGCAGTGACGACGTGTCGCCTTCGCCGCGCACCACCGCATGCCAGCCGGCGATCGCCTTTTCGGCTTCGGCCTCGCCGTGGAAGCGTGCGGCCAGTTCGCGTGCGAGGCGCAACTTGGCGTCGCGCGGATTCAATGCGCCACTGGCAACGTCGCGCTTCATCGTGGCAAGTTCATCCAGCGACACCTCGAAGCTCAACAATTCGAACCAGCGCCACATCAAGTCGTCGCCGATCTTCAGGGTCTTGGTGACCATGTCGATCGCGGGCTCGTCGATGCCGATGTAGTTGCCCAGCGACTTCGACATCTTCTGCACGCCGTCGATGCCCTCGAGCAGCGGCATCGTCAGCACGATCTGCGCCGGCTGGCCGAAATGCTCCTGCAGGCCGCGACCCATCAGCAGGTTGAAACGCTGATCGGTACCGCCGAGCTCAACGTCGCACTTCAGCGCCACCGAATCGTAGCCCTGCACCAGCGGATACAAAAACTCGTGGATCGCGATTGGCTGTTGTGCAGCGTAGCGCTTGGCGAAATCGTCGCGCTCCAGCATCCGCGCGACGGTGTGCTGTGCAGCAAGTCGAATCATGTCGGACGCATCCATCTTGCCGAACCATTCCGAGTTGAAACGCACCTCGGTGCGTTCGCGATCGAGCACCTTGAACACCTGCTTGGCATAGGTGTCGGCGTTCGCCAGCACTTCCTCGCGCGTCAGCGCTTTGCGCGTGACGTTCTTGCCGGTTGGGTCGCCGATCATTCCGGTGAAATCGCCGATCAGGAAAATCGCGGTGTGCCCGAGATCCTGGAACTGGCGCATCTTGTTGAGCAGCACCGTATGGCCGAGATGCAAATCCGGCGCGGTCGGATCGAAACCCGCCTTGATGCGCAACGGCCGGCCGAGCGCGAGACGCGCGTCGAGCTCGTCATCCTTGATGACGTCGACAGCGCCGCGATGAATGAGGGCGAGGGCTTGCGGGTCTGCAGACATCGTGTCGTCCGGAAGTACGCGGCGTGCTCGATCCCCCGGGAAAAGAGGGTGTCACGTCATGCCGCAAAAGTGACATGGTGGTTAATTATGTGTTAACCGCAAAATCGCGTGCAAATCTTTGTCTGGCAAGGGATTGACGCAGACTTCACATGGGCTTATGGTACGGCCCGTCCCGCGTCTCCGCTCTTTTTCGGAACCTCTCGATGGATCGCCGCCTCCGTCGCGTCACCCCTCATGTTGTTCGTCGCCAGGCGATCCGTCGCAAGACTCGTCAATGCCATTCGCATTTTTATTCGCGCTGCGCGCATTGGTCGTTTCATGCGGATGCGCCGTCAAGCAAGTTCCGCTGGGCGCGTGAAGGCTGGATTCTCGGCGGTGGCGCGTGCCTGCTGGTGCTGTTGACGCTGCTCGGCATTCCCACTTGGGCCAGCATCATCCACCACGACAAGGTGCAACCGGTGACACGCGAAACGCTGGCGCTGCAACTGCCGCCCGCGCCGAAGGAAATCGCGCAGCCGGCGGTCGCTTCGTGGAAGACTGTGGAAGTGCAGCCCGGCGAAACCCTCTCCGAAATTTTCCAGGGCCAAGGCTTCGACGGCGCCGACCTCGCCAACGTGATGGCGAGCGGCAAGGATACCGGCGCGCTGAAAACGCTGCATCCTGGTGACCAGGTTTCCTTCCTGACCGGCGCGCAGGGGCATTTCAAGGGCTTTCGTTACAGCCCCGATTCCGCCACCCAGGTGACGCTCACCGCGCAAAAGGATGGCAGCCTGAAGGCACAGATCACCGCGCTGCAGGTCGAGCGTCGCGTGCATTTCGCGCATGGCGAGGTCCAGGGTTCGCTGTTCGCGGCAGGCGAGAAGGCCGGCCTTTCGGAAACCATGGTGTTGAAGCTTGCCGACGTGTTCAAGTACGACATCGACTTCATCAAGGATCTGAAAAAGGGCGACCGCTTCACCGTTGTGTACGACGACATTTATCGCGACGGCAAGTACTCGGGCGGCGGCAACATCCTCGCCGCGGAGTTCGTCAACAATGGCCATCGCTACACCGCGTATCGCTTCAAGCAGAACGACGGCAGCATCGCCTACTACAGCCAGGATGGCCGGCCATTGCGCAAGGGTCTGCTGCGTACGCCAGTTTCGTTTACCCGCCTGTCATCCACCTTCGGCATGCGCAAGGATCCGGTGCTGGGCTACACCCGCCTGCACAAGGGCGTCGATTACGCGGCGCCGACGGGTACGCCGATCCACGCCGCGGGTGACGGCACGATCGTGTTCCGCGGCACCAAGCACGGCTACGGCAACTTCATCGCGATCAAGAACACGCCCGAATACACCACGGCTTATGGCCACATGTCGCGCTTCATGCCGGGCCTGCACGTGGGTTCGCACGTGACCCAGGGCGAAGTGATCGGCTATGTCGGCCAGACCGGCTTCGCCACCGGTCCGCACCTGCATTACGAAGTGCGCGTGGACGGCAAGCCGGAAAATCCGCTGACGGTGACGATGCCGCAGCCGCAGCCGCTGTCCGGCAAGCTGATGGTGGCGTTCCAGGCGCAGTCCGCGCCGATGGTGGCGCGCATCCAGATGATCGACAACGCCACCCAGCGTCTGGCGCGAGCGGACAACGGTCGCGCCACCACCGTCGCCACCGACTGACCGCGTGCCGTGGCTGATGCCGCGCCGCTGTACCTTGGCCTGATCTCCGGCACCAGCGCCGACGGCATCGATGCCGCGCTGGTGCGGTTCACACCGAAACTGGAAGTCATCGCCGCGGGCACCTCGCCTTATCCTGATGATCTGCGCGCGCGCATCGTCGCGCTGGCGCGCAACGACGCGGCGATCACGCTGGACGAACTCGGCCATCTCGATGCCGAGATCGGTGCCTGTTTCGCCGATGCCGCCTTGGCATTGCTGCGCGAAGCAAACGTGGCGCCCCACGCGATCACCGCACTCGGTTCGCACGGCCAGACCGTGTGCCATCGCCCCTCCGGGCCGCATCCGTTCACGCTGCAACTCGGTGACCCCAACGTCATCGCCGAACGCACCGGCATCGTCACAATCGCGGACTTTCGTCGCGCCGATGTCGCGGCGGGCGGACAGGGCGCACCGCTGCTGCCGGCCCTGCACGCGGCGGTGCTCGCTGACTCCGCCATTCCGCGCGCGATCCTCAACCTGGGCGGTATCGCCAACCTCACGTTGCTGGTTCCGGGCAAGCCGGTGCTGGGTTTCGACACCGGCCCTGCCAATTGCCTGATGGATGCATGGTCGCTGCGCGTGCGCGGCATGTCGCGCGACGAAGGCGGCGCTTGGGCCAGGAGTGGTCACTCGAACCCGATGCTGCTGCAGCACCTGCTCGATGAGGCCTATTTTGCGCTGCCGCCACCCAAAAGCACCGGACGGGAGTATTTCAATCTCGACTGGCTGGATGCGCGGCTGCCCGACAACCTGGCGCCCGAAGACGTGCAGGCGACCTTGCTGCAACTGTCCGCGCGCAGCATCGCTTCCGCACTGCGTGGCGACGCACCGGGAATTCGCGAGGTGTATGCCTGCGGAGGCGGCGTGCACAACGGCGTATTGATGGACGCGCTGCGCGCCGGATTGCCGAGCGTGAAACTCGACACCACTGCAGCACTCGGTCTCGATCCCGACTTCGTCGAAGCGGTCGGGTTTGCATGGCTGGCGCGTGCGCGCCTCGAAAACCTTCCGGGCAATTTACCGTCGGTCACCGGCGCGCGCGGAGTGCGCGTACTGGGCGCGGTTTACACCGCCTCGCGCTGAGCCGCGGTGTTGCGCGCCGCCGAGTCGCGCAACAACCACAGGATCAGCAGCAACGACGGCAACCCGATCGCCGCGGTGTACACGTAGAACGCCGGATAGCCGATCGCATCCACGATGCGGCCCCACTGGCTCGCGATGCTCTTGGCGGGCAGGCTCCACAGCGTGCCGAACAGCGCGTACTGCGTCGCGGTGAAATCCTTGCTGGTCAGCGACGACATCCAGGCGATGAACGCCGTACCGGCAATGCCGTTGGCGACGTTGTCGAGACTGATGCCGCCGGCCAGCCACGCCAGCGGTGGCGGCCGTCCGCCCACCGTTGCGAGATGCGCATAGAAGAGATTCGCGGCGGTGAGCAACACCAGCCCGAGCAGCATCGTCCGCAGTGCGCCCGTGCGCTTGACCAGCCAGCCCGCCAACAATGCGCCGGCGAGGGTCAGGATCACCCCGTAGACCTTGCTGACCAGCGCGACCTGGTCGAGCGTGTAGTGCATGTCCAGGTAGAAGGTGTTGGCGGCCACGCCCATCGTCATGTAGTTGAGGCGATAGGTCACGATCAACAGCAGCATCGGAATCGCCAGCCTCATTCCCATGCGCCCGGTGAAATCGGTCAGCGGCAACACCACCGAGCCGGTCAATTTTTCCAGCAGCGGGCGCAACGGCGCGGCTTTCAACAACAACAGCAACGCGAGCTCGAACGCCAGGATCACGCCGACGCTGACGTCGATGACGGTGGCCGACGTCTTCGCGGGCAGCGCGAAATGCAACGCCGCACCCGCCGCGGCGGTGATTGCGAATGCGAGGATGAGCGCGCGGGCACGCATTCGCGCGATCGTGGCGGCGATGAGGTTCGGATCCACCTTGACGCGGCGGTCGCGCAATGAAATCGGTTCGGGAATCACGAGACAGGTCGCCGGCGCCAGCAGCATGCAGGCGGCCATGATCAGGTACGCGATCGTCCAGCCATAGCCGCTCGCTGCCACCATCGCGCCCGCGCCACCGCATATCAGCGCGATCATGTAGCCGACCTGGTAACTCGCCGCGGTCGAACCCTGCAGGCTCGCGTCGGTGGATTCGATGCGGTAGGCGTCGATCACGATGTCCTGCGTCGCGCCGCAGAATGCCGTGAACGTCGCGAGCATCGCAAAGCCCAGTGGATCGATCGCAGGATCATGCACGGCCATCAACACCAGTCCTGCGATGACGCCGCATTGCGCCAGCAGCATCCAGCTGCGCCGCTGGCCAAGGCGACCCAGACCTGGCAGATTCAAGCGATCGACCACCGGCGACCAGAAGAATTTCAGCGAATAAGCCAGCCCTACCAGGCTGAACGTGCCGATGGTGGTGCGCTCGATGCCGGCCTGCTGCAGACGCGCCGACAAGGTCATCAGTACGAGCGGAAACGGCAGGCCCGAGGCAAACCCGAGGAACAGGATGCGCCGCACCGCAGGGTGCGAATAACTCGAAAGGTGCCGCTGGAACCAGGCCGAACCCGCCATGGTCATTCGGCGTAATCCACGGCGTAGGGTGCATGATCGGAAAACCGCGGATCACGTGCGATCGCGCAGGCGCGTGCGCGCTTGCCGATGCCCGGCGTCGTGATCTGGTAATCGATCCGCCAACCGACGTTGTTCGCGCGCGCGCCGCCGCGGTTCGACCACCACGTGTATTCCTCGACCCCCGGCTTCACCACGCGAAAGCTGTCCAGCCAACCGTGTTTCGGTGCGGGCGTCCCATCGCCGTGCGCGTCGGCGATCAATCCGTTCAGCCATGCGCGTTCTTCCGGCAGGCAGCCGGAATTTTTCTGGTTGGATTTCCAGTTGCGGATGTCGCGCGCGCTGCGCACGATGTTCCAGTCGCCGCACAGGACATACTCGCGGCCACTGGCGAGCCAGCCATCGAAGATCCTGCGCAGTTTCTTCATCGCCTCGAACTTGAACTGCTGGCGTTCCTCGCCCGAGGTACCCGATGGCACGTACAGCGACACGATCGACAAATTGCCGAAGCGCGCTTCGATGTAGCGGCCCTCGTCATCGAAGACTTTGAAGCCGATTTTCGTGAGCACTTCGTCGGGTTCGCGCCTGGAATAGATCGCGACGCCGCTGTAACCTTTTTTTGTCACCGCGTCGCGATAAAAGCAATGATGGCGATCGGGGCGGAATTTGGCGTCGACCAGTTGCACTTCCTGCGCCTTGGTTTCCTGGATGCAGGTGACGTCCGCGTCCTGCGCGGCGAGCCAATCGAAAAAGCCTTTGCTCGCGGCCGAACGGATGCCGTTGGCGTTGAAGGAAATGATGCGCACGAAGCGTGATTCCGGATTGCGGTTCGCGAGAGGGTAACATTGCGGCGGTCATTCCAGATGCCGCGCGACGGCCAGACAAACCATCCATGCTTGCCCACCAACAGGCCTTCCTCCAGACCGCACTCGATCGCGGCGTGCTTCGCTTCGGCGACTTCACGCTGAAATCGGGCCGCCAGAGTCCGTATTTCTTCAACATGGGCCGCATCGACAGTGGCGCCGCGCTTGCTGCCGTCGGCGCCGCGTACGCCGACACGATCGTGGCGAACGCCATCGGTTTCGACATGCTGTTCGGCCCGGCGTACAAGGGTATCCCGCTCGCGGCGGGAACCGCGATCGCGCTGGCCCGTGAACACGGCCGCGACGTACCTTGGGCATACAACCGCAAGGAAGCCAAGGATCATGGCGAGGGAGGTTCGCTGATCGGGGCGCCGCTCAGCGGGCGCGTGTTGATCGTGGACGACGTGATCACCGCCGGCACCGCGGTGCGCGAATCGCTGGGGTTGATCCGCGCCGCGGGCGCGGAGGTCGCCGGCGTGCTGGTCGCGCTAGACCGCCAGGAACGCGGGCAGGGCGCACTTTCCGCGACCCAGGAACTTGCGCGCGAGCAGGGCGTGCCGACTTTCGCCATCGTGGGCTTGGCCGATCTGCTGGAGTTCGCGGGCAGCCGCACGGAACTGGCAAGCCAACGCGCGCGACTGGAGGCATACCGCGCCCGTTTCGGCGCCGGCTGAGTGTCCGGCACGCCACCTCGGCCCGCAATTTGCATGACCCTCCGTCTATACTGGATTTCTCCATTCCGGACCCCCCCATGCGTCGGACCGCTCTGCTCCTGTTGCCTGCGTTGTTGCTGGCCGCCAGTGCGGTGACGCCCGTTCGCGCCACCGACAATTCGCCGGTCGTGCATTACCGCTGGAAGGATGCGGCGGGCGTCGTGCACTTCAGCGACACGATTCCCGCCTCGGCGTTGGCCGGCGGCTACGACGTGGTCAACAACGACGGCCAGGTGGTGCGTCACATCGCACGCGAACTGACACCCGCCGAGCGCAAGGCCGCCGCGGCCAAGGCCGCGCGCGAGGCGGCCGCGAAACGCGCAGCGCAGCAGCAGAGCCTCGAAGATACCCAGATGCTGTCGGCCTACCCGACCGACAAGGACCTGCAGCAGTCGCAGCAGGCCCAGCTGCAGCAGATCCAGACCGACATCGCCACCCTGCAGACCAACCTGCGCAGCCAGGAAGGCACGCTGACCGACCTGCTCGCGCACGCGGCGGACATGGAGCACTCGGGCGAGCCGATTCCAGCCGCCGTGAACAAACGCATCTCGGAACAACGCGAAAGCGTCAGCCAGGAACGTAACGCACTGATGCAACGCCACGCCGACCTTGCTCACGCGCAAACGAAATTCGCGGTGCAACTGCAGCGCTACCGCGCGCTGCGTGCCAGGTACCGGAGCAACGATCCACAGCAGCAGTAGCAGGGCCGTTGTGAAGAGTCAGGCCACGGGGAGCTTCTGGCCACGGACGGCGGCTGCAAGGGCCGTTCTGGTGGTCTTTGTCGCGGAACACTCCAACCAAGACGCACAATTTATGCCGCCGAACGGCCCCCCTCGATGTGGCCGGAAAGCGCGCGCAACGAACCGAACACGCGGCGATTGTCGGGATTGTCCGAACGCAATTGCACGCCGTAGCGCTTGGAGACCGCCAACGCGAGTTCCAGTGCGTCAATGGAATCGAGGCCCAGGTTTCCCCCAAACAGCGGCGCCTCCGGATCGATGCTTTCAGGCTTCACGTTTTCGAGGCTGAGGCTGTCGACAATCAACTTCGCCAATTCCTGCTCCGCAGGGGTCTGCTGGGTCATGCTCCGGGGCTCCACCATCACGCTGGATCAGCCGTTTAGTGTAGCATGAGGGGTTTGAATCAAGACATTGCCGGAAGGCGCGAACCCATGTATCGAAACGGCACGGACGCAAGCGCATGATCGGCGTTGCCCTCGGGTCGTTTCGCGTGGCGTACCACGACGCACCGGCGCAAGCACTGCTTGATCAGCCAGGCACACTGGCCCTGTTCAGTTTTTCACCCGCGATGGCGCACGCCACTGATCCGCGCCATCTGCATGTCGCGCAGGCGGCTTTGGGCTCAATGCCGCTCGAGTGCTGGTCGGTTGCGGGACAGGTGAGCCACGGCCGGGAAGGCGACCTGCGCTGGTCGCGCGGTGCCGGCTGGCAATTCATGGCGATCGAAGCGGATGAATCGGCGGGTGACATCGAGAGCGCGTGTGAACACGCTTACGATCGATTGCTCGCACATCTTTCCGCGAGCCCGGAGCGGCACCTGCTGCGGGTATGGAATTACCTCGACAACATCAATGCGGGCGAGGGCGATGCGGAACGGTACCGCCGGTTCTGCAGCGCGCGCGCGCGCAGCATGGCCGCGCACGGTCTCGTACGTTTTCCAGCCGCAACCGCGATCGGGCACCGTGGCCCGCGCGGGCGCCTGCAGGTGTACGCGCTGTCCGCCACCTCCGACGGCCATGCACTCGAAAATCCGCGCCAGGTCAGCGCCTGGGAATACCCGCGCCAGTATGGTCCGACCGCACCAAGCTTTGCACGCGCGATGCTGTTGCCGCAGGGCGGGCTTGCGATTTCCGGGACCGCCGCGGTGATCGGCCATGCCTCCCATCACGTGGGTGACGTCACGGCCCAGGTCGACGAGGCCGTGGCCAACCTGCAGGCCTTGCTGGAACGCGCCGCACTGCCGGTGTTCGATGCGCTTTCGCCTTTGAAGGTTTACGTGCGCCACCCGGACGACGCCGATGCCGTCAGCGCCGCGCTTGCAGGCCATCTGGATGCATCGGTCCCACGCATCCTTCTGCAGGGCGACATCTGCCGCACCGAGTTGCTGGTCGAGATCGATGGCTGGCGGTTTGGAAGTCCCGGATGAGCTGCTGCGCCCGGCAGCCCTTTGCTACTTTGGTTTCTTCGGCCGCTGCCAACCCTTGACGGTGGTTTGCTTGCCGCGCGCGAGGGTGAGGTGCTCGGCAGGCGCGGCGGCAGTGATGACTGATCCGGCACCGATCGTGGCGTTGTCGCCGACCTTCACGGGCGCAACCAGCGAGGTGTTGGAGCCGATGAAGGCACCGTCGCCAATCTCGGTGACGTGCTTGTTCACGCCGTCGTAGTTGCAGGTAATGGTGCCGGCGCCGATGTTCACGTGCGCGCCGATCTTTGCATCGCCGAGATAAGTGAGGTGGTTGGCCTTGCTGCCTTCGCCAAGTTTGGCCTTCTTGGTTTCGACGAAATTGCCGACATGCGCCCCCGCCGCAAGTTCGGTACCGGGGCGCAAGCGCGCGAACGGCCCGATCCTGCACGCCCCGTAAGTGGTGACGCCTTCCAGGTCGCAATGTGCGAACACTTCGGTCCCGGCCGCAAGATTGACGCCGCGCAGGCGGCAGAATGGGCCGATCTTCACGCCGTCGCCAAGGGTGACGCCACCCTCCAGGATCACATCCACGTCGATCTCGACGTCGCGCCCATGGCTGAAATGACCGCGCAAATCAAAGCGCGCCGAGTCCGCGAGCCGCACGCCTTCCATCAACACGCGCGCCGCGTCACGGCGGCGCAGGAACGCCGAAAGCTCCGCAAGCTGTGCGGCGTCATTGGCTCCGAACGCCTCGACGGGATTGGCCGTCAGCACCACGTCCGCGGGGCTGCCTTCCGCCGCCGCGAATTCGAAAACGTCGGTCAAGTACAACTCGCCCTGCTGGTTGTCCGCCGAAAGCTGGTCGACCCAGCGGCGCAGCGGCCGCGATTCCGCGAACACCACGCCGGTGTTCACGATGCGGATGGTGCGTTGGGCGTCGTCCGCATCTTTTTCCTCGACGATCGCGCGCACGCGGCCCAGCCCGTCACGCAACACCCGACCATAACCGGAAGGGTTGTCCAGCTCCGCGGCAAGCACGGCAAGTTCGGCGTGGGTCGCGATCAGTTCGGACAATGTTTGCGATCGCAGCAACGGGACGTCACCGTACAGCACCAGGATCCGTGCCGGATCCTGGATGTCGTGCATGGCAAGTCGCACGGCATGGCCGGTCCCGCGCTGTTCGGATTGATGCACCCAATGGATGTCGGTGTCGCGCGCGAAGGCCGTGCGCACCTGTTCGCCGCGATGGCCATACACCACATGCAGGCCTTCCGGACGCAATGCGCGCGCGGTGTCCAGTACGTGTGCCAGCATCGGCCGGCCGGCCAGCGGCAACAACACCTTGGGCAGCAGCGACTTCATGCGCTTGCCCTCGCCAGCGGCGAGGACGATAACGTGCAGGGGGTCGGCCATGGTCCGGTCTCCAATCGATCGCGCAACATTGGCGCAACGCGCGGCCGGCGGCAAGTGGCGGATTCCATGCCTGCCGGTTTGCCGCACGCCGGGCATTCGTCCAACCAAAAACGCCGGCCAAGGGCCGGCGTTTCGGATCAACACGGGGATCAGTGTTGCAGGGTGCGCCGCAGCCGCTCCAGCGCCTGCAATTGCGCGACGGCCTGGATGAGTTGCTCCTGCGCCTGTTCGACGGTCTTGGCGTCGCCGCGGTTTTCCAGCACGCGTTCGGCTTCTTCCTTGGCGCGCCTGGCAGAGGCTTCATCGATCTCGTCGGCACGCAGCGCGGTGTCGGCCAGCACCGTCACAACGTTCGGCTGCACCTCGAGGATTCCGCCGGAAACATAGTACGACTGCCGTTTGCCGTCCTCGCCGATCACTTCGACCTGGCCGGGCTTGAGGCGCGTCAACAACGGCTCGTGGCGCGGCGCGATGCCGAGCTCGCCGGCTTCGCCGCTGGCGATGACAAGCGCCGCTTCGCCATGGAAGATGTTGGCTTCGGCGCTGACGATGTCGCAACGGATGGTGGCCATGGTGATGCGCTCAGGCGGCCTTCTTCTCTGACGCGTTCATCTGCTCGCCCTTCTTGATCGCGTCTTCGATGCCGCCGACCATGTAGAACGCCTGCTCGGGCAGGTGGTCGACTTCGCCTTCGACGATCATCTTGAACGCGCGGATGGTTTCCTTGAGCGGCACGTACTTGCCCGGCGAACCGGTGAACACTTCGGCCACGTGGAACGGCTGCGAGAAGAAACGCTCGCACTTGCGCGCGCGGTACACGGCCTGCTTGTCGGCTTCCGACAACTCGTCCATGCCGAGGATCGCGATGATGTCCTTCAATTCCTTGTAGCGCTGCAGCGTGCCCTGCACCTTGCGCGCGACGTCGTAGTGTTCCTGGCCGATCACCAGCGGATCGAGTTGGCGCGAGGTGGAAGACAACGGATCGACCGCCGGATAGATGCCGAGTGATGCGATGTCGCGCGACAGCGCCACCGTCGAGTCCAGATGCGCGAACGTCGTCGCCGGCGACGGATCGGTGTAGTCGTCGGCCGGCACGTACACGGCCTGGATCGAGGTGATCGAACCGGTCTTGGTGGAGGTGATGCGCTCCTGCAGGCGGCCCATTTCGTCAGCGAGCGTCGGCTGATAACCCACCGCCGACGGCATGCGGCCGAGCAGCGCCGACACCTCGGTACCCGCCAGCGTGTAGCGGTAGATGTTGTCGATGAACAGCAGCACGTCGCGGCCCTTGCCTGACGCGTCCTTTTCATCGCGGAAGTATTCGGCCATGGTCAGGCCGGTCAGCGCGACGCGCAGGCGGTTGCCCGGCGGCTCGTTCATCTGGCCGTACACCATCGCCACCTTGGACTGCGGGAAGTCGTCGGGTCTGACGACGCCGGCTTCGATCATCTCGTGATAGAAGTCGTTGCCTTCGCGGGTGCGCTCGCCGACGCCCGCGAACACCGACAGGCCCGAGTGCTGGGTCGCGATGTTGTTGATGAGTTCCAGCATCGTCACGGTCTTGCCCACGCCCGCGCCGCCGAACAGGCCGACCTTGCCGCCCTTGGCGAACGGACACATCAGGTCGATCACCTTGATGCCGGTTTCCAGCAGTTCGTTGGCTGCGGCCTGGTCCTCATACGACGGCGCCGCGCGGTGGATTTCCCACTGCTGCTCGGAATCGACCGGGCCGCGTTCGTCGATCGGCTCGCCCAGCACGTTCATGATGCGGCCGAGGGTGGCCTTGCCGACCGGCACCTTGATGTAGGCGCCGGTGTTGGCGACCTCGAGGTTGCGCTTCAGACCGTCGGTGGAGCCCAGGGCGATCGTGCGCACCACGCCGTCGCCCAGCTGCTGCTGGACTTCCAGCGTGACCTCGGTGCCCTGCACCTTGAGCGCGTCGTACACCTTCGGCACCGCGTCGCGCGGGAATTCGACGTCGACCACCGCGCCGATGATTTGAACGATCTTGCCCTGGTTCATGTTCGTAACTCCAATGGCTCTTTATTCATGCCACGCATCGTGATTTGCGATGTTCTGGCTTCGATTTCCCGTAAAGGGTAAAGGGTGAAGAGTAAAGCGTAAGAGCCGGAACAAGCGATTTTCTCTTTACCCTTTACAGCGCCGCAGGCGCGACTTCACTCTTTACCGCTCTCATCCGCCCACCGCCGCAGCACCGCCCACGATTTCGGAAATTTCCTGGGTGATGGCCGCCTGGCGCGCCTTGTTGTAGACCAGCGTCAACGTGCCGATGGCCTTGGTGGCATTGTCGGAGGCGGCCTTCATCGCCACCATCCGCGCTGCGTGCTCGCTGGCCAGGTTCTCCAGCGTCGCGTGGTACACCATCGCCTCGAAATAGCGGTTCAGCACGTGCCGGATCACGGTTTCCGCGTCCGGCTCATATAGGTAATCCCAACTCGTCGCGCGCTCGACCTTGGCATCGCCGGAAGTCGGGTGCAGCTCGTCGCCTTCGCCCGTCTTGATTTCTTCGGCCACGGCCGGCAGCGGCAGCAGCACGTCCACCGTCGCGCGCTGGGTCATGGTGTTGACGAACTGGTTGTAGCAGAGATAGACGCGATCGATCTTGCCCTGCATGAAGCCGTCGTCGGCGATCTTCATCACGCCGATCAGTTTCTCCAGGCGCGGATGATCACCGAGATGGGTGAGTGTGCCGACCAGGTCGACCTTGATGCGGCGGAAGAACTGCGCGGCCTTCTGGCCGATCGCGATGATCTCCACGCCGACGCCCTTCTGTTGCCAGACCTGGATGTCGGCCAATACCTTGCGGAACAGATTGGCATTCAATCCGCCGCACAAACCACGGTCGGTCGAAACGACCAGATAGCACACGCGCTTGACTTCGCGTTCGCGCAACGCCGGGTGCTGGTAGTCCGGCGACGCCTGCGCGATGTGCGCGACCACGTTGCGCATGTGCAGCGCGTACGGGCGCGACGTATGCATCAGATCCTGCGCCTTGCGGATCTTGGACGCGGACACCATCTGCAGCGCGCTGGTCACCTTGCGGGTGTTCGCGACACTCTTGATCTTGGTGCGGATTTCGCGTGCGCCGGCCATGGGGAATTACCAGCTGCCCGTCTTCTTGAATTCGTCCAGCGCCGACTTGAAGGTGCCTTCGATGTCGGCGTTCCAGTCACCGGTATCGACGATCTTCTTCATCAGGTCGCCATGGTTGGCCTGCATGAACTGATGCAGCGCGTGCTCGAACGGCAGGATTTGCGGCACCGGCAGATCATCCAGGTAGCCCTTGTCGGCCGCGTACAGCGAAATTGCCAACTGCGCGATCGACAGCGGTGCGTATTGCTTCTGCTTCATCAGTTCGGTGACGCGTTGGCCGCGTTCCAACTGCGCGCGGGTCGCGGCATCGAGGTCGGACGCGAACTGCGCGAACGCCGCCAGCTCGCGGTACTGCGCCAGCGCCAGCTTCACGCCACCAGACAGCTTCTTGATGATCTTGGTCTGCGCCGCGCCACCCACGCGCGACACCGAGATGCCGGCGTTCACGGCCGGACGGATGCCGGCGTTGAACAGATCGGTCTCGAGGAAGATCTGGCCGTCGGTGATCGAGATCACGTTGGTCGGCACGAACGCGGACACGTCACCCGCCTGCGTTTCAATGATCGGCAGCGCGGTCAAGGAACCCGTCTTGCCTTTCACCTCACCGTGGGTTGCCTTCTCGACGTATTCGGCGTTGACGCGCGCGGCGCGTTCCAGCAAACGCGAGTGCAGGTAGAACACGTCGCCCGGATACGCTTCGCGGCCCGGCGGACGGCGCAGCAACAGCGAGATCTGGCGATAGGCCCAGGCCTGCTTGGTCAGGTCGTCGTAGATGATCAGCGCGTCTTCGCCGTGGTCGCGGAAGTATTCGCCCATCGCGCAACCGGCATACGGCGCGATGTACTGCATGGTCGCCGATTCCGAAGCCGAAGCCGCGACGATGATGGTGTGTGCCAGCGCGTCGTGTTCTTCCAGTTTGCGCACCACGTTTGCGATCGAGGACTGCTTCTGCCCGATCGCGACGTAAATGCACTTCACGCCGGTGCCTTTCTGGTTGATGATGGTGTCGACGCACAGCGCGGTCTTGCCCGTCTGGCGGTCGCCGATCACCAGCTCGCGCTGGCCGCGACCAATCGGGATCATCGAGTCGACCGACTTGTAGCCGGTCTGCACCGGCTGCGACACCGATTGTCGCCAGATCACGCCCGGCGCAACTTTTTCCACCGGCGACGTCAGGTGCGTGTTGACCGGGCCCTTGCCGTCGATCGGATTGCCCAGCGCGTCCACCACGCGGCCCAACATCTCGGGGCCGACCGGCACTTCCAGGATGCGGCCGGTGGTCTTGGCGGTGTTGCCTTCGGACAGGTGCTCGTATTTGCCGAGCACCACCGCGCCGACCGAGTCGCGTTCGAGGTTCAGCGCCAGCGCGTAGGTGTCGCCGGGCAGCTCGATCATTTCGCCGGCCATCACGTCATTGAGGCCGTGGATGCGCACGATGCCGTCGGACACGCTGGTGAGCGTGCCTTCATTGCGCGTTTCGGCGGAGAGCTTGAATTGCTCGATGCGGCTTTTGATCAGCTCGCTGATTTCTGAAGGATTGAGTGTGGTGGCCATTGCTTTATTCCTCGAATCGCACGGCAATCTGATACCGCACCGATTCTTCAAAACAGGTTAATGGGTAAGTAGTAAGTGAGTCAGTAAAACCGCCGGACTCGTGCTTTGCTCTTACTGACTCTTTTACGCTTTACTCTTTACTGCTTCAGTTCGTCAACGCGGTTTCGAGTTTGGCGAGGCGGCTCTTCAGCGAGCCATCGATCACGGTTTCGCCGGCGTCGATCACCGCACCGCCCAGCACCGAAGGGTCGATGCTGCGTTCGAGCTGGATGTCGCTGTTGAAACGCCGCTTCAAAGCTTCGACCAATCGCACGGCTTCGGCGTCATCCAGCGGAACCGCGCTGCGCACATGGACCTTCAGCACGTGCTCGGCGTCGCGTTTCATCTGTTCGAAGAGTGCGGCGATTTCCGGCAGTTCACGCAGGCGCCCGTTGTCGGCCAGCACGCCGAGGAAACGCGCGAACGCGGAATCCGCGAGTTCGTCCTGGCGCACGAATAGCGACGCCAGGGTCTGCGCATCCAGGCGCGGATCGCCGAACAGCGCGATCACCCGCGGCTCGGCCGCGACTTCCGCCGCGAACGCCAACTTTTCCGCCCACGCGTTCTGGGTGCCATCCGCGGACGCGATTTCGAACGCGGCGCGGGCGTAGGGACGGGCGATGGTGAGGGGCTGCGTCATCGATCAGATTCCGGCAACCAGTTCATCGAGCAACGCCTTGTGAGTCGAAGCATCGACTTCGCGGCCGAGGATCTTCCCGGCGCCTTGTACGGCAAGCGTGGCCACCTGGCCGCGCAACTCCGCACGCGCACGGTGCGCCATGTTCTCGATGTCGGCCTGCGCCGTGGCCTTCTGCCGCGCGGCTTCGGCCAGTGCATCGGTGCGCGCCTTGTCGACGATCTGGCCCGCCTGCTGGTTGGCACGCTCGATGATGACCGCGGCTTCCGCACGCGCCTTCTTCACCTCGTCGTCGGCACGCGTGTTGGCTTCGGCCAGTTCCTTGCGCGCACGGTCGGCGGCATCGAGGCCTTCAGCGATGCGCTTGGCGCGCTCGTCCATGGCCCGGACGATGGGCGGCCAGATGTATTTCATCGTGAACCAGACAAGGATCAGGAAAACGATCAGCTGGGCGATGAGCGTGGCATTAAGGCTCACGGTCGCATTCCTCTCGGGACTTCAATCAACAACACGACAAGTTCGGCTTGCGTCACTTCGCGGCCGCACCGGCGGCCTGTGCCAGCACGTGGGCGGAGAACGGATCGACGAAAATCACGTACAGCGCGATGCCCACGCCGATGATCGGAATCGCGTCGATCAGGCCGACCAGCAGGAACATCTTGCCCTGCAGCATCGGCACCAGCTCCGGCTGGCGCGCGGAACTCTCGAGGAACTTGCCGCCCATCAGCCCCATGCCGATGGCGGCGCCGATGCCGGCGAGGCCGAGCATGAAGCCGGCCGCCAGGGCGGTAAAGCCTTCAACATTGGCCAGTGCGCTGATATCCATTGTGTGTCTCCGTAGTACTGGGTGAACGGTTGGTGGAAAGAAACGTCAGTGGTGCTCGGCCGCCATCGACAGATAAGCGACGGTCAGCACCATGAAGATGTACGCCTGCAGGCCGATGATGAGCATGTGGAAGATGCCCCAGCCGGTCGCGAACAGGATCTGGTAATACGTGCCGCCGCCGAGCGCGGGCAGGAAACCGCCGATGCTGCCGATCGCGATCACCGCCAGCAGGATCAGCGGCGCGAACGCGCGCAGCCATTTGCCCTTGCCGTACGCAAACAGCGCAACGGTCGCGATGGCGAGCGCGGCGAAGATGAAGAATTCGGTGCCGGTGAGCGGCGCGATATGCGCCGGCGCGGTGTACTTCAGCGTCAAGGCGGCGAGCAGGATGAAGATCACCTCACCCGCGTACATGTTGCCGAACAGTCGCAAGCCGAGGCTGAGCGGCTTGGACAGTTCCTCGACCACCTTCAACACGAAGTTGACCGGCATCATCCACTTGCCGAACGGATGGAAGAAGGCTTCCTTGGCGACCAGCTTGAACCCCTTGCAGTAGAAGCTGTACCAGAAGCACAGCGCGAACACCGTCAACGACATCGACAGCGTGATGTTCGGATCCGACGAGGGCAGGATGCGCAGGTGCCCGATGCCCATGGCTTCGGCGGCCGTCGGCAGGCTGTCGACCGGCAGCAGATCCATGATGTTCATGAAGAGCACCCAGAAGAAGATCAGCAGCGCCATCGGCGCGACGAACTTGGACTTCTGGTGGAAGGCATCCTTGACCTGGCCGTCGACGAATTCGGTGCAGACCTCGACGAAACTCTGCCAGCGCTTGGGCACGCCCGTGGAGGCACGCCGCGCAACCGGCCAGAACAGGAACACGAAGATCAGGCCCAGCAATACCGAGAAGAACACCGAGTCGATGTTCACCACCCAGAAATTCTGGGAGTTCTCGACGATCTTCCAGGTCTTGAGGTCAAGCTGGAGATACGTCAGGTGGTGCAGGATGTATGCACCGCTTGTGATGGGACCTTCTGCCGCCATGGGTTGAGTTCCAGCCCGAGTCTGTCCAATGAAGACGCGTCACGCGTCGAACCGCAAAACCAGCCAATTGACCATCATCGCCGCGCCAGTCCCGACCACCACGGGCACCAGCGGCAAGCGCAGACGCACCAGGATCAGGAACAAACCGCCCAGCACGACCACCCACTTCAACAGCGTCCCCAGCGCAAACCGCCGCATGGCGACAGCGCCCCGTGCCAGCGGCGGCCTGAATACGCGGAGCGCCAGCAGTGCGGTGCCAATGGCCACCACCACGCCACCGCCAAACGCGCCAAGGGCCGGTGCCGCGCCCCTGACGAGAAACAACAACCCGACGATGATCGCTGCCGCTGTCTGCGCCAACACCACTTGCGTGGCCAAGCGCCGTCCGGCGGCCAGGGAGTTGTACACGTTCAGCCACCTCGGGCGTGTCTTCGACCCGCCAAAAGCTTGCAATCGAGCTGTGGAATTCTAGCAGCGGCGCGCGTGGCGTGGCAACCTGCGATGCCGTCTTTCGTACTGGAATTGCTGGGTTTTTCGGCGGTTGGTGGCTTTCAGGCAACGGGCCAACTGAAGTCGCGCCCTTTCTGATCTGGATCCCGTGTCAACAGCCATCCACGGCCTGCACGGGATGACGACATCCTGTCGTCATTTTCCGATGCAGAACGTCGAGAAGATCGCGCCGAGCAGATCCTCGCTGGTGAAGGTGCCCGTGATCTCCCCAAGCGCCTGTTGCGCCGCGCGCAGATCCTCGGCCATCAATTCCGGGCTGGTGCTCTTCAGTGCCGATCGCGCGGCGGCAAGATGCTCTCCTGCGCGCTCCAGCGCGAGCACGTGCCGGCTGCGTGCACTGAAAGCGCCTTCGGCTTGATGGCCCGCCGCGATGCTTTTCAGTTCATCGCGCAGCAGATCGAGTCCGGCGCCCGTGCGCGCCGACAGCGCGATCGTCACCACGCCATGAAGCTCATCGCGCGCAGGCGCACTGCCATCGCGGTCGATCTTGTTGGCCACCACGATGCGTGCAACGCCTTGGGGCACTTCGTCGAGAACGAGTGCGGACGCCTGCTCCCCGCTGTGCTCCACCACAACCAGCACCAGATCGGCCCGCGTAACTTCCGCGCGCGCGCGGCGAATGCCTTCGCCTTCCACTACGTCCGCGGATTCGCGCAGGCCCGCGGTGTCCGCGAGCGTGAGTTCGACGCCATCGAACACGACCGATTCGCGCAGCACGTCACGTGTGGTGCCGGGAATGTCGGTGACGATTGCGCGATCGCCGCCGGCCAGTGCGTTCAACAGGCTCGACTTGCCGACATTCGGCGCGCCCGCGATCACGGCATGCATGCCTCGGTTCAGGCGCGCGCCGTTGCGCGTTGCGCTCAACAATGCGTCGTATTGTTCATTGGCCGCCGCAAACAACCGTTCGAGTCGCGGCAACGACGCGCTTTCCGATGCATCGTCGGAAAAATCGATCGCCGCTTCCACTTCGACCCGCAGCTGCACGATCGTCTGCGCCAGTGCTTCAACGCGACGGGAAAGCACGCCGTCCAGGGAACGCATTGCCGCGCGCGCCTGCGCTTGCGAGCGCGCGGCGATCAGATCGGCGACCGCTTCGGCCTGCGCAAGATCGAGTTTGCCGTTGAGAAAGGCGCGTTCGGAAAACTCGCCGGCACGTGCAGGTCGCGCACCCAACTCGCAGGCCCGCCGCACCAACGCATTCAGCACCACCGGACTGCCGTGCGCATGCAGTTCCAGCACATCTTCACCGGTAAAGGAATGGGGCGCCGGGAAAAACAGCGCGAGTCCGCGATCGATCGTCACGCCCTCGGCATTGGCGAAAGAGACAAATCGCGCCTGCCGTGGCTGCGGCTCGATACCACAAATCGCTTTCGCGATCGCGCGCGCTGCGTCGCCCGACACCCGCGTCACGCCGACGCCACCGCGCCCAGTCGGGGTCGCGATGGCTACGATGGTTTCAGCTGGCTCGCGCATGGCGGCGCGTTCGCCTCAGGCCCGCGCGCGCGCGTCGGCCCGGTCTATCTTGCGGGTGATGTACCACTGCTGGCCCAGCATGCAGATGCCGCGCACCACGTAGTAAAGCGTGAGGCCGGCCGGAAAGAAGAAGAACAGCACGGCAAACAACACCGGCATAGCCTTCATGATCTTGGCCTGCGTCGGATCCATGCCCTGCACCGGGGTCAGGAACTGCTGGCCCAGCATCGTCAGCGCGTACACGACCGGCAGGATGAACAGCGGATCGGCAGCCGAGAGGTCTGGAATCCACAGGAACGCGGCGTGGCGCAGTTCGACGCTGAAGATCAGCACGTAGTACAACGCAAAGAAGATCGGGAAGGTGATCAACGCCGGCAGACAGCCCGCCATCGGATTGATCTTCTCCTTCTTGTACAACTCCATCATGGCCTGCTGGTATTTCTGCTTGTCGTCGCCAAAGCGTTCCTTCAGCGCTTTCAGGCGCGGCTGCAGCTTGCGCATGCGCGCGCCGGCCTTGTACTGCGCTTCGGTGAGTTTGTACGTCGCCGCCTGGATCAGCAGCACCAGCACGATGATCGCCAAGCCCCACGCACCCGCGAGCTTGTGCAGAAATGCGAGCAACTTGAACATCGGCTGGGCAATGAAGGTCCACATGCCGTAATCGACCGTGCGGTCGAGCCCGGGTGCGACGTCGCCCAAATGGTCCTGCAGCTTCGGCCCGACATACAAACGCGCGCTGCGGGTGGCGCTTGCGCCTGGCGCGACGGTGAAGCCGGAGCCGACCGTGCGGATCAGATAGCGCGGCTTGCCGCTCGCATCGATGGCCGGCGTTTCCACACTGCCGAATTGCTGGGCCTGCTTGGCATCCGGAATCCACGCGGCCACGAAGAACCGCTGGCTCATCGCGATCCAGCCGCCGGTGACACTCGCGTGCAGCGGTTCCTTTTCAAAGTCGCCGAACTTCAGTTTGTTGTATTTGTCGCTGTACCAGGCGGCGCCGGTAAAGGCGTAGCTGTCCGGGTTGTAGAACTCGAGCAAATGCTTGGGCGGTGGCGGCGGCTCGATCCGATCCAGCTGTTCGTAGGTGTTGCCCTGCCACGTCTTGGTGCCGTGATTCTCGACCTGCTGCGAAAGCTCGACGACATAGCTGCCGCGGGCCAGCGTGTAACGCTTGACGACGTTGATGCCGGTCGCGGCATCGGTCCAGGTCAGCGTGACCACGACCTGTTTCTGCCCCGGCGCCAACCCGTACGTAGTCGCCGCAGGCTTGAACACCGCCAGGTGATTGGGCGCCGCACTGCCGTTCGCACCAATCAGGCCGTCCTGCGCCACGTAATAGTTCCCGGCTGCATCGTCCAGCAATTGCACCGGGGGACTGCCGCGTTTCACCTTTTCGGGATAATTGAGCAACGCGGCGCTGACGATCGTGCCGCCGCGCGGATCGATCGTGAGCTTCAGCACGTCATTGCTGGCGGTGACCAGATCCTGTTTCGGCGTCGGGCCCGCACTGGCATTGCCGACAGGCGTTGCCGCCCCCAGGGGAGGCGCAGCGACGCTGCCTGCGGCGGTTGGCATCGAACTCGCTTCGGGCACACCCGAAGTCGCGACTACCTGCGCAGACGCGGGTGGCGCCGGAGGCGGCACGGCGGGGTAGTCGTGTTGCCAGGCCTGCCAGAGCAGGTAGGCGACGAAGAACAACGCCACGACCAGCAGGGTGCGTGTTTGATTGATCACTGGGGGAACTCGGGCTGGGGCGCTGCGGGCCGCAGCAAGTCAGCCGCCGATTGTGCCGGGTGCGGGCGTCGGCTTCAACGTCTTGAGCTTGCGCCATGCAAGTCCGAGGTCGGCGACCAGCACGGGATTCGGAATACCAGCCGCCGACGTGCGCGCAATGACCAGGATATCCAGCGCCGGCAATCCCTCGCGCTCGGCCCGGAACGATTCGCGAACGACGCGCTTGATCCGATTGCGTTCGACCGCGCGCTTGCTCACCTTGCGCGAAACCGCGAGACCCAACCGTGCGTTTCTTTCCGAACCCGTGTGCCAGCGCAACAGAAAGTGTCGTCCCTGCCAGCGCTCGGCCTGCCGCAACGCGGCGAAATCGGAGGCACGGCGCAGCCGCGCAGCGGGCGGCAAGCCGACCATGCCGACACGCTTACGGAATCAGGCGCTTGCGGCCCTTGGCGCGGCGTGCAGACAGGACCTTGCGGCCGTCGGCGGTTTTCATGCGCGCGCGAAAACCATGGGTACGTGCGCGCTTGAGCACGCTGGGCTGGTAGGTGCGTTTCATGGGTGACTCCGCAGCGGGACGCCCGCGCAAGGCGGGTCAGGCAAGGAAAAAGACTGCGGATTGTAGGGTTGAACATGGTTTCCAGTCAACCGAACGGAGAGCACATTTGACGGAGCGTCGGACGCATTCGCAGGTTCGCGGCAGCCTGATAGACTCCCCTGTTCTGCCGCGTGTAGTTGCACGTTGGCGTTCCTGATGGTTTTTGCGCGGGATTCCATGAGCGATCTTTGGCAACGCTGCCTCGCCAGACTCGAGGGTGAAATCGAGCCGGGCGTGCTGCACACCTGGCTGCAGCCGCTGCAGGCGCGCTACGACGACGGCACCTTGCGGCTGCTGGCCCCGAACAGCTACACGCTGGAATTCGTGCGCAATGAATATTTGACGCGCATCGAGGGGACCTTGTCCGCGCTCGCGGGTCATCCGGTTGCGTTGAAGCTCGAGGTGGGCTCGCTCACACCCACGACCCGATCGCCCGTCATGCAGGCGTCCGTGTCCGGCGCCCCGGTCCATACCCAGCAACACAACATAGACCCTCACTACACCTTCGACAACTTCGTCGAAGGCAAGTCCAACCAGTTGGGCAAGGCCGCGGCGATGCAGGTGGCCCAGAATCCCGGGCGCGCCTACAACCCCTTGCTGCTCTACGGCGGCACCGGCCTCGGCAAAACCCATCTGATGCAGGCCGCGGGCAACCTGATGCTGAAGCACAGCCCGTCGATGAAGCTGCTGTACGTGCACTCCGAGCGCTTCACCGAAATGATGATCACGGCGCTGCGCAACAAGAACATGGACGACTTCAAGCACAAGTTTCGTTCGGTCGACGCGTTGCTGATCGACGACATCCAGTTCTTCGCCGGCAAGGACGCTACCCAGGAAGAGTTCTTCCACACCTTCAACACCCTGTACGAATCGCGCCAGCAGATCATCCTGACCTGCGACCGCTATCCGAAGGAAGTGGATAATCTGGAACTGCGCTTGAAATCGCGGCTCGGCTGGGGCTTGTCGGTGGCGATCGAGCCACCCGACTTCGAGACCCGAGCGGCGATCCTGCTGGAAAAGGCCCAAACCCGAGGCATTCCGCTGCCCGGCGACGTGGCGCTGCTGTTGGCGCGACGGATTCGTTCGAACGTGCGCGAGCTGGAAGGCGCCCTCAATACCATCGCCGCACAGGCCAACCTTTCCGGGCGCGGCATCACGATGGAACTGGTCCAGGAAACCTTGCGCGATCTGTTCAATGTGCATGCACGGGCGATCACGATCCAGA
>Ga0207707_10000354_pt1 | contig 48115 bp, 67 predicted proteins | sample KBSC83BmetaG_FD_184336 | JGI IMG/M metagenome (GOLD analysis project Ga0207707, IMG submission 184336) | Corn rhizosphere microbial communities from Kellogg Biological Station, Michigan, USA - KBS C8-3B metaG (SPAdes) (version 2) | ecosystem: Host-associated > Plants > Roots > Rhizosphere ... | reverse complement strand
AGAGAAAGTAGACTACTACAACAACTACAACAACTACAACAACTACTACAACAACTACTACAACTACTACAACAACTACTACTACAACTACAACTACTACAACTACAACTACTACAACAACTACGACTACAACTACATTGCCAAATCGCTATTTGAGCCAAATACCAATTATCGCACAGAGCTAATCAATGCTTATGTGCATCAAATGCGACAACTTCGATTCGATATTAATAATAAGAAACTTTTAGTCTGGACAAAATCACAATTACCAACTAATTAACTATATGAAACACCGTAAATTCCTACACTCACTATTTCGTAACCGGCCCCAACATATCCCTACTCAACACACTTGGCGACAGCTCGTTCGAGCCGCTCTAACTCCACCGCAGAATGGACATTATGAGGGGCCGGTAAATCCACAAGTGCAATCCAAGAAAGACTAACTATTATGAGATACAGAGCAATTGAAAATTTCACTGCCTCCAATGGAGAACAAATCAAGGAAGGAACATTCATCTATACATGCGATAAACCATCTTATGGTTGTATATCCCATGAAGGGATTGCAATGACGCATGATATAAATGGTAATTATCCATTCTTTGAAGTTCCTGCAAATAAAGTAACTAGAGATCAATAATATGAAACACATTAAACATTCAGATCGTAAATCATACCGCTCTTGGGGCAAAGGAATCACACCACCTATACCCACTCCAGCAACTATTGCTGCAACCGCGGCCTCAACTCGCACATCACCTAGCGGGCACTCGATTACACCTGTGCCAGTTAATCCGCAACGCGTATTCAATCGCATGTTGCCGCGCAGCGTGAATCGTTCTAAATATGGAATCAAAGTTGGTTCTAAGGGTAGAATCATTCCTACAGTAAAAGCTTAACCATTCACCGGGCCATTAATTCAACGGTTAGAATAGGTGCAAAGCATATATTCTTTAAGAGTAATAATGCGAGTGGCATGAATATTGCTATCAGAGCATTATAAAATTAAAATCATTGTTTCCATTTGACAGTTATGATTGTTACATAATTTTCAATAAAAAAGAACAAAGAAAATATGTGCATTTAGTTCCAAAGTTGCACATTCAAGGACTTAAAAGAAGAACGATAACTTTGGCAAAGTGGCTTTTGTCTATAAAATACAAAAGGATACTAAAACCTGAGGAACAGACACATCACAAAAACGATAACAAACAAGATAATAGAATTTTTAATCTTGAAATCTTGCCAGAAATAGATCACCACAAAAAACATGCAACAGGTCAAATGTATCTTGAACTTGTGTGTCCTCAGTGTAAAAATAAATTTACAGTTTTGAGGCGTAATACACATTTTGTCACGAAAACTAGACCTGTTACATGTTGTAGTTATTTGTGTTCTAGTAAATTAATGAAGGTAACAACTAAAGACCAAAGATTGTTACTTCAAAAAGACCAACATATAATTCGTCAATTTTTAGCTCCTGTAGCTCAATCGGTTAGAGCAAGCTCTTTATAAGGGTTAGGTTATTGGTTCAAATCCAATCAGGAGTACCAACACTCTACCTAGGTTCGACTCCTAGATGGCCCACTTTATCTTCTAACTTTATGCCCACTCCAAATCTACCCACTACCGTTAACGGCCTACGTCAACATTGCGCTTGTGGTCAACCCGCAACATTTAGGCATGCCGGTAGTCCATGTTGCGAGTCATGCTATCTCATCGAGACTCGCATGAATCATACGCTAGTAGCACGTACTCAGGATGTTCGTCAGACTCCTACTCCTGGTAGAAACTATTGTGACCGGATATACACTTTTAATGGCGGTTTAGATGGTAAAGTAATAACAAGAGCACCAAAAGTATGAAAAAAGAAGAAGCAAAACTAGCAGCGGAAGTAATGCTCGCATATGCGAGGGGAGAAGAAGTTCAAGTAAAATATAAGGAAGGCAATGATACTTGGGATTCAACATCTGAACCATGTTGGAATTTCTCTACTTATGTTTATCGCATCAAACCCACTCCCAAACCTCCTACATATCGCCCGTGGAAACCTGAAGAAGTTCCAATGCCTTGTGTATTAAGGCACAAACAACATCCTAACGACAGAAAAATTATTCTAAGTATTGCACCTCCTGGTATTCAAGTAACAGGAGCTTTTGAATTTTATATTCTTTCGTTTAAAGATTTATTTGAACAATGTGAGTATTCTCTCGACAACGGCAAAACTTGGCAACCTTGTGGAGTACTAGAGGCCGATGAAAATTAAACGTATTTGCAATGATTGCCCTTGTCTAAATCACGACTATGAAAATGGTAGTGATTGTAATCTAAACTTTAATATTCGATTAGAGTGGGTACGAAAATCCGATATGCCTGTACCCACAGAAAGTGTAGACGAGAAAACCGCCTGGAAAGACTCAGCACACAATGCAAATATTAATCACACTATGGTATATGCATCAGACGATTGTGACTTGGATATGATTCTCCTAAAAGATGGAACAACCTTTCAAGATAGAGGCAACAAACGAATAGAGAAACTAAAAACTAAATAATCTTCTACTATGCAACCGGCCCCACAAAATACCCTCAGCCGAGTGCTCACTCTGCATCCACTCGAACTCTACCTTGTCTGTACACCTACAGAGTTTGATATACATTCTACTTTATGCATATCGGAGTATGTGCATTGTATTCCCGGTAAACGAGTTAGGAGACTGCATAAAACGTGGCGCAACGATATCATCACCCATGCAGACGAGTGGGAAATGGAAGTAATGGAAGGGCAAGTCAAAATGTACAATACCCTATATGGTAATGTATTGAACAATTGGTTAGTAGTGAAGCTGGGATTTGCAGTAGGAATACAACTGAAAGTTTGGGAAAACTAAACATAAAGAAAGGTAACAAGATATGAGACCAAAATATAAAGGACCACTGAGGTTTCCGATAAGATTCAAAGAGGATATAACCGCAGTTCATGTGTTCTATTCTATAAATGGTGCTAGGATTAGATATGGAAATAAGGAAAGAAAGTATGATCATTATACACTACCAGAAGGATTTGATAATCTAAATTGTGAATGGTTTCTCAAATCAACAGCCTTTCCTGTAATCACCAAACGCGAAGCAAGAAAAATCAACCCAAAATGTCCATGAAAACAGCAGAAGAATGGAATAAACAACTTAGATATACATCTGGTAACCCAGCTAGTATAGATAATATTAAACAAATCCAACTAGATGCTTACAAATCTGGACTAGACCATGCCATATCAGTATTAAGAGCACATGGAGAAGTTCACAATACAAGTATGTATGATTTGATTGCCCCTCTTGAAAATCTCAATAAAACAACCACAATAGAGACAATGGGATATCTATGAAAACCACACCACAATCAATGAAAGAAGAGTTTGAGAAGCTCTTTGTAAATCATAACTCCTCAACAGGAGTTGATATAAATCTTAGTAATGAACAGCTCTGGCTACTCACTAAGTTCGCCAAGTACGTCCGCCTACGCGCCCGCAACAATACCGCATTCAATAACCTTATGAATCAGGTATTTCCATACGCGCGGTTTGAGCAAGTAACTAAGACTAGAGTGGATGGTACTGGGGCTTATCCGGGCCTCAAGATTACCATAAAGGCAACGGGGGTCGGAATACCTAGGAGAAGAGGAGGCGGAATGAAACATCCTAAAGTACCTATTGGATATAGAAGACTAAGAGTTGGCGAGTATATACATGATGGAGATAGGTGTGCTTATAAATTTTATGAGGACCAATCAGTATTGATAACTACTTGTGTTAGAACAACCGATAGAATTAAAGTAGAACCAAAAGATGATAACTTTTACTACCGGCCTCTCAAATCTAAGATAACTACCGCCCTTAGTAAATAACCATACCGACTACCTTCTACTTTCGTTGGCATAGGACTTGCTATGTACGCTCTATATGGTAAGTAACAGTTGGCACACTAACTGCCCAACTCTAAAGCCATCACTTTGTAAGTTGCACTTAAAACAGGGTTCAATGGTCAGTAGCAACTTACATACGACAACATAACTTAGCACCATAGAACCACAAACCTAGTATAACATATGAGTACACTGACAGCACAATCCCACTCGAATAACAATGTCGAAGTGGTCTACAATCCTGATACCGTCAAGAAGGGTGTCAATAATGGTAATCCCATTCTGCGTCCAGACCTAAAGCCACTGAGCTTTAGTGCGAGTGGTAGCCTTGTGGATTACATTGGCGGCGCAGATAAGGTCAAGAAGTTGCTTGAGCGTTACATTAATCAGAACGCGGCGAGTGCTAGCAATGAGAGTTTGGACGAGAAATCCGGTACGATCAATCTGGACAACTGGAAAACACTGATCTCTGGTGCTTCTATTGCTGGTGAGACACTCGATGAGTTGCGTGAACGCCTGAGTGACGTACAAGACGAGCAATCGAGTCTGGCGGAACGCTATGTCGAACTCGACAAGGGTACGCCTGAGTGGACTGAGATTCGTGAGCGAATGCTCGCGCTTAAGGAAGAGAAGGCCGGACTTGCGAAGAGTATCGCAGATAAGGAAGAGATTGGCCGTAAGCGTGTCGCTGCACGTCAGGCTAACAAGGCCGCTCAAGAACAGGGTCAGCAAGTGGCCACTGAAGCGGCGGTAGCGTAAGGTAATAGTGTCCGCTGGTAGACCGGGTTAAATAGTCTACCATGTAATGACTGTAAGGTCAGCGCCGGTACGGCGCAAGGCGTAGCTTCGCTTCGGAGAATATATGAATAATACAAAAGTAAATAGTGCAGTGATAGAGGTTCTAACCGCGAACCAAAATATGGTAAGACCCAATAAGTATTTCGTTGGATATTATCTCACACCTGATGGCAATATTATTGCATACGATTGCCGAGAACCACAGAAACTAATTAGTTCTATCATAGATAAACATCCAGACTACGAATTTCTCAAACTAGAATCTATTGGTAATGAACAACAAGCACGAGAAATTTGCGAGATGTTTAGGATAGTTAGAACGGCAAGATTGACACTACTTAAAGATGCTGAGAGATATAAAGTAGTCGTAGAATATTTCGATAATAGAGATTTGAAGATAGCTTAAAACTTTATGAGCGCGTGGCGGAATAAGACGCAACGGGTTATGGTTTAAGGTCGGTGATACAGGAAAACTTGCTCTGATGTTTGCAACATTAGCTAACTGTTAATTCCGTAAAGACCTTAAGTGCAGACTGAAATTGTTTGCCGCGCTCACTATTTTGATGGCAATTAGCAAACCATGATAACAAGCATATTATTTAGCGCATGGACTGTTGCAACAGATGTGCTGCTTGTCTTTGCCATCATTTAGAATATGCCTCGCAAGCAGAACAGGGCGAATGAACTACAAACCTGTATAAATAAGTGTTAGTCTCTGGTGCTACAGCAGAGCGAACTGTAGCTTCTCTCCTTACCCATATCCTTGACCGCCGGTTCCCTTGTGGCATGAAAATTGCTATTGGGTATTTCTCATACGACCATTAAACACAGGCACCACTATGATTATACATATCGAACTATCTGAGTCTGATATAAAAGAACTCATTCGAGAAAAGCTCTGCAAGGATACCGGACTTGCAGATATATCTCTGAAGAATGTAAAGATCGAGGTCAAATCTAAGCAGAACTATCGTAGTGAATGGGAAGAAGCTGCATTTCGTGGTATATTTAATCTGAATACCGATATTCCAAGTATCTCCTAACCGCCCACACTCTTTATGGATACCACCACACAGCCCACAATTACCTTACCTCTACGCGACTACCTAGATGTACTCTTCACCTACAAATCCAACCGCGACCACATCTTATGTCGAGTAGCGACCCTCTCGCGCGAGCAAGCAGAGGCTATCCGACAACTGGATTTAGAGGAGCGGTTCTGCCATGTGGAATACCATGAAGATACGCCCGCGGTAGGTCAAGTGTGGCCTATAGATGATTGGCGCTCCCATTACATACGCAGGGAACAACTTAAAGCAGTAAGTGAACGTAGTCGCAAGAATAAAGAGCTGCTGGAAGAAGCCAAAATGAGAATGGTAAAGACGATATGCGATGACGAAGAGATCGGAGTAATGTTCGATATAGAACGAGCTACAGAATATGTTGGTAGGATAGTGAGAGAGAAGAAGTTTGCAGTGGCTAAGAAGTTTGGTTGCCCTAACTTGGAGGAACTATTACAATGAAAATATCTGAGTTGCATAAGACATGGAATAGTGGCGGTCCAACATATCTAACAGATAATGAACTGTGTATTTTGATAAATGAGTTAGTAAAGATGAGGGAATATTTTAGAGATATGGGAGAGAAGATTATTACCTATTATCTAATACAAGAGATACACTCAATGCAACATTCTGCTATGTGTAGAAATATCCCTGAAAGGAATTATCTACAATGAGCAAACCCACACCTAAAGAAACCCTCTTACGTCAACTCTCTCGACAAGAGCGCACAACCATAACCGACTTCGCTTCGTTTGGACGCATCAAAAACTGGAACGATTTCAAGCGCGCTACTGGCATAACCGCGCCCGAAACTTTACTACAACGAGAACTCTCAGTCGATGCGATTCGAGAGGCGTTTGGAATACTTAAACAACAGATAGAGAAAGGGCAAGATGAAAATAAGCTGGCAGCTAATACTAATAGTAATCATGATCTTAGTATTAAACAATCGAGTCGAACACCTACAGAACCGAGTACTCAGTCTGGAGAGTCTAGTATTACCGACTCAAAAACCAAACACATTAATGACGAATTCTCAATTATCCCCTCTCTCCGACATAATCCAAAAGTCCAATACAATCACCAACAAGAACTAGCAGCGGCGTGGATAGTGAGAGGTTTCATGTCATGTGGGTATCCAGCCATCGGGTTTCCGTGGCCCGTTGGAACAGGTAAAACTTATGTATTCAGTGCAGTACTAGCCGAACTATATCGACGAGAGTTCAGACCTTTGATGGAAAGTGTTGCACTATATCCAGCCTGTGTAGTAACTCGTGCTTCTATAGTTGAACAAACGAAGCGAGTCTTGTCAGATGAGTTTGGTCTAGTGATTGGTAAGCAAGTGGATGTAACAAATATAGACCAATTACGCAGCAAATTTGGCGAGAATTTCCTCAAAGAAGAAATAGAAATCCGAGATGGTATTGAACATGTAGTATATAAATGGATCGAACCATTATCACCAGCTATTATTATACTTGACGAATCTCAATCTGTGAAGAATGTCGACTCAGCTCAATCTCAAATCATGCAAGCATACAACGAACTTAACGGAGAGGATCATCGAATACTATTCTCATCGGCGACTATGTTCACGAGAGTAGTGGAGTCTAAGTGCTTCGCAGTTAGTACACGATTGGAGTGGTAACGACTTTAACATACAAACTAAACACCACAAACTATGAATAGTATCACAATAAGAAAGAGTAAAAATCCAAAGAGAAGAACTTCATACAGTTTGTTCTTCTATTCACACCGTGATGGTTATATTGCGCCGCAGCTAATAGGCACATATACAACTGATAATGGAAGCTACGTAGAACTTGGTAGGACCATTGATAATTGGTTAACTCATAACAGTATTCCTGCCGATATGGAAACGAAGAATCTTAAGAGTGAGAATACCGGCCCTCAAACTAACCTTGAACTTGGAGGCACTGATTAACATGCTTCGACAGTTGACTAACAGAAACTTTGACCAGTTCGCTACTTTCGTGGCATCCCCTAGCGATCCCGTTGAGTATAACGAGGCCGCTATGAAACGACTAATGGAGTTCCTATCTCCATACATAGTCGATGTTAATCCACCACGACCCAAGTTCCATAGTAGGAACCACATCGAACTCATAGACTTCTCTACACCAGAAGAATACGCTGCGTATCAACGCGCCTATGAGAATTACCTCAAAGCGACCGCACTCCTTGAGGATAGAATTGGGGGCGGTGGTGGGCAATTCATGAAGCTAGTAGAGTTCCTCAAGTTTAGGCAAGCAGCAGAGCTGATAAGGGCACCATACTTAGCTCGAAGGGCAATGGAAACTCAGGTACGGGAGAACAAGTCGATCATCATAGCTTGTAACTTCAAGGAAACCATTAGCAAGATCGTTAAGATATTGGTACTCGATTACGGTGTCTCTCGTTATGAAATCTCTCTAGTGTGGGGAGGTAGTAATAATCAGCGTGCCAAGAAATCCAACAAGCGAGTAGCTGGTATGTCTGGTGAAGAACGGGCGCGACTAATCAAAGCATTCGACTCTCCCGAGGATAGGGAACTCTTGAAAGACCTTGGTATAGATTTGGATCAACCAATAGCAAGTGAGGAACCAGTAGTCGAGACTATAGTGGAACCGGCCCCACAAACTAACTATGACGCATTACGTCTCGGTACCCAAAACATCCGACAGCGGCAAGAGGAAATTGACCGCTTCCAGAATGACACTAGCAAGTTCTGTATCTTTACCTTCAAAGCAGGTGGAGTAGGCCTAAGCTTACACCAGAACAAGCCTGAGTACCGTCAACGAGAAGCTCTACTTGCACCTACATACAGCGCAATCGAGTTAGTGCAAGGGTTAGGTAGAGCAGCACGACTCACGAGTTGTTCAGATACTATCCAGACAATTGTATTCTACAAAGGTACAATCGAAGAGCACGTTGCACTTAAAGTGAGTAGCAAACTCAAATGCCTACGACAAGTAGTACGACAACGTGAGAGCTGGCAAGACGTAATCGTTAATAGTACTGGTGAATTACACCAGAAGTTAGTGAATCGAGTGGAAGTCGATAGTGATATTGAACAAGTAGATACAGAAGAAAGTGAGAGTGAAGATGAAGACAATTAAAGAATGGTTTGGATTGTGTAATCACAAGTGGAAAACCCTTAAGATGGAAGCTATAGATAAGATACGATTGAGTGACGGTGCAAGCAGATATGTTGGAGATATCTATACGATGCAATGTGAGAAGTGTGGTAAGGTAAAAGGATTTAAGATAATGATATGAACCGTAAGCAATCAATCATATCTCACTTGGCAGTCTTAGCCGTTGGTATATTCTCTACTACTGTTGTGCTTAGCTATAGTCACACCTGCCCTCCCCCGACTCGCATAACTCCGCTCCTTAAAGTTACCCATGTGATGAACGGACAAACTAAGTGGTGCATTGGCATCACGAATGACTATATGTTGACGGCCGGTGGAAGCAATTGGATACAGTTTGAATTCCTATATAACTATAAAACGAAATGAAACCTGAAGAACAACGGATAGCTATAGCGGAAGCGTGTGGGTGGTATGCCGATGATAGGCCGGGGTATTGGGGAAATGACCAACTCCAAAGAATCACAACAACTGAACAGCTTCCCGACTACCTAAACGACCTAAACGCAATGCATGAGGCGGAGAAGGTGCTAAATGAAGTTCAATGGTGTGATTACTGGTCTAATTTAGACGATGTTTGCAGATGTGAGAATACTTATCATGGAATTTGCAGGGCTACCTCCCCTCAACGTGCCGAAGCATTCCTTCGCACAATAGGTAAATGGAAAGACTAATTTAATATATGGAAACTAACACACCCCCCACCGAACTTACCACTCCCATAGGTTTCTCTTCCTCACCACTAGAGACCGAGAAACAGAAACTACTAGATCGTATAACCGAGCTTGAATCTGATGGATTCCCAGAGCAGGCTTCACAACTACGACAGAAGCACAAGGATATCCTCAATCCAACGATTCCATTCCCCGCTCAAGAACACTTGAGCAAGTTCATTACCACTGACCCTCACATGCTTAAGGTAAAGCATGATATTGGCTTGTTGTCTCGTCATTGGGTAATGGATACCGTACTTATCCAAGGTCCAACAGGTACAGGTAAAGAGATACTATCTCGTGCTCTACACGGCGACCGAAACGTAACTAAATTTGTAGCCATTAACTGCGCTGCAATGCCAGAGCATCTACTCGAATCTGAACTATTCGGCCACGTGAAAGGTGCATTCACCGGCGCGGTTATGGATAAGGAAGGGCTATTCAAAACCGCGGAGACATTGTTCCTAGATGAGATCGGAGAATTACCATACTCGATACAAGCTAAACTCTTACGGGTATTGCAGGAGAAAGTGATACGTCCCGTCGGTAGCAACTGTGACACAAGAGTAGATCGTTGTAGGGTGATTGCCGCGACTCTGAAGGATATGGATAACCTAGTGGCCGCGGGTAAGTTCCGAGAGGATTTGTATTGGCGCATTAATACATTCCATGTGAAGCTATCTGGGTTGGAAGACCGGCCCGAAGATATACCCCTAATCACTAACGACTACGCAACCCAAGTGGAAGTGAAAGAGAATGGTAAGATACCTGCACCCAATAAATGGGATAAGAGCTATAGGATAAAGGCTAGTCTATTGAAAGGTAACGTGCGTAGCATACAACAAATTGTCCGCAGGAGACATGTATTAGGAGAGATGCCAAATGAATAAAAATGTATTATGTGGTCTTTTATGGTTCTTATTTTATTTAATACTTATACTTTGTTGTTCTATATACAAAGATACTATTGGATTAATTCTTAGTAGTATAGGGTGTTTACTCAGTGGATTACATATAATCTATAACTACAAGGATACCCAATGAGCGACGAGAAATTGAAACACGTTTGCCAGATGACAACGAAAGAGTATCAGGAATTCTTACAACGAGATGATGAGATAGCCATACATGCAGAGCAAGTTGTGCTAACTCCACATAATATTTCAGCAAGAGAAATGTTAACTGAACTATTAGTGTCCAGAAGGAACACCCGCCACACACCCGCCCCGACAGTGAGCGTAGATAAAGACAAAATGATAGCCAATTTAGTAGATGCCCTAGAACATATCTACTCATGTGCTACCTGTGCCAATTCTCCACTAGACTGGCGTGACCAAGATCACCCTTGCCCATCAGCATCTCATAACTACGAAGTAATGCGCCAAGGTAGAGGCTATGTCGATAGCATTCCCGATAACCCCACGAAAGACTTGGCATAGGAATTGCTTAGGAAGAAGTCGTATTAACCATTAACATTCACTATTCTAAACTAATCTATGGCTATTCCAACTCCAACACCCACTCCTTCACCCGCAAAAGAAGTGCGTACTAAAGACAGTGCAATCGCCTATCTGCAAACCATAAGCGAGAGCATTAAAGGCTTCGAGGGTAAACCTCAGTACAATCCGTTCCTATATCGTAACATCAAAATCAATCCATTACTTGAACAACTGAAGGCAGAGAGTATTATTACCGTTAGTCCCGATGGTGTTCGTGTCGTGACTAAGGCTACCCCTGAGCAGATGACCTCGCTTATTGATTCTGCATTCACACTTACCGCTGCCGAAACCAACTTCCACTATCCAGTGGTAAACCGAGGGGGCACTAGCGGTGCGGATGCCTACGGGGCACTTGCTACTGCTGCGGGAAAGCCCTCTCTGGCGGGTGAGACTGTGCTGAAGCCAGTACAATAATTTAGCAGGTAGTAGACTACCAGTAATTGAACTACTGGAATACCCAAAGTTGGGGTCATATAAGTTTGTTAGTAATCTAAGTATTGAAACTAATTGACTACTCCAAAGACGAGTTGACTTACACTTTCAAGAGTAAAGTGATTTAATTTTACCTGATATTCTAATGCCCCTCCAACGCACCACTCCTAAGGACTCTCGTCCTTACTACAAAGAGGCCCACGCACTCAGCATTAAAGTCTATGCTGATGCAATGATAGAGTCGGGCCACCCTCAAAGAATATATGCATCCACACTAGGCGTATCTGTGCATACTCTTGAGAAGCATATCTCTCAAGCCGCTTGTTACCTAATGGATCACTTCGATACGCCCGAGAGAAAATATCTATTGTGGCGACGCAGTGTAAAAGTCACTAAACGTGAAGGTTGTGTCGTTCTTCAGTGGCGCACATTAGGAGGTGGTCGCTTTCGCGAGGTAGTAGATGCTACTCCACCGGGCTATACACCAGTGGATACTTTGAGAGCTGCAAGGATAGATGGTAGGAGAGTGGAGCCACCGGCCCCAGTAACTATGGATTGGCAGAAGCCATTCGACGAATTCATACTTGGAGAAGGTCGAGCAACACTTAAGATTGAGGAACTGGAATTGAGCAGTGAAGAACTGGGTTACATTAGTAGCAGCCTAGTAGGTATGACAGGATTTCGGTTAGTGAAACTAGATAAACATAATATCATAATAGAGAGGAACTAAATATATGGAATACACGTTTAAGGTTACAGTGAAGATTGATACAGACGAGGATGAACATGCTCCTTTAATCAGTGCAGTTAAGGATGAAATTGAAGTGGTTATTTCCGACTACTCAAACTATGAAATCTCATCAATCAATGTCGAACCTATTGAATAGAGATGACTCTCGACGCACTCATCCTAGGCACCATAGAAGGAGAGGAAACAGTTCTCTCCTATCTCGACTCTCTATCCAATGCTGCTCTTGAGGATTTGTTCCGCCCCATATTCAATGTAACTCGTCCCGAGAAATCCCTCGCATCTAAGCGGCCCACTAATCCAATAGATAACCGAGGCGTGCCGACAAGGATAAAGAGAGGGGCCGGCAGACGAAGTGCGACAGTAGAAGATAAGTTAGCGGGATTGTCGGCAGATAAGAAAGCATTGTTGGAAGGATTACTTTAATATGCCCATTACTACCCTAATGATCGACGCCTCTTCCTTGCGTCACTCGGCTTGCATCATGGCCTTCTACAATACAGTAGTCCGTGGTGCCCGCTCACCTGTGAACTCTTCCGATATCGAATTCGGTAGCGCATTCCATATAGGTAAGAAGGTATTCGCGGAAACCGGCGATGAAGATATGGCTATCGGGCGCGCTGTGAAATACTTCAACACGACACCCATGTATGTGAAGCCCAAGAAGACGTGGCTAGACGTAGGGTATCTTACCAGCACGATTCAATCTCACAACGCACAGTATGCAATAGACGAATATGAAATTGTACGTGACCCACATACAGGACAGCCTCTTGTTGAGCAACGATTCGCGTATCCCTATAAAGTATATCCCGACTACAATATCGAAGTTCTCCTATGCGGAACCATTGATGAAATCTGCCGTAATACAATCGCCGATTTCTATGCCATTAAAGATTACAAGACGACTTCTACTTGGGATAGATCAGGCTACCTCAACTCTTATGTACTCTCTTGCCAACTGATGTTCTACAAGTATGCACTAGAATCTTATGCAAGAATCTTTCCAGATAGTATTATTGGCAAAGTCGCCGGGCGACCAATCGGTGCCTTCATCGACGGGATATTCCTTTCAGCCACTAAAGGTTCAACCTTCGAGCGATCTAACGTCTTCTTCTATCCGGCGGATCAAATGGAAGAATTCGAGAAGGGTCTGGCGGCAGCGATTGAAAGGCTTGTGGAAGTAGTGGCAGGAAAGCAGGGATTGTTTAGGGAAGGTATGATGAACGGTAGTTGTGAGAAAGTATATGGCCCTTGCACTTACTTCAAAGTGTGTAGTGAACCGATGCAAGAGATGCGCGAAAGTGCGATAGCAAATGAGTTTATGTGTGTGCCATACAACCCACTTACACATGGGGCAGAGGAGAAAGTTTAACTATTACTTGAGTCCCCACTTCTACCATCATGAATGACCAACGACAACCACATAAGCCCTACCTTAACATGCTCATTATATCCTCATGTGAGGGGTATCTAACCGCGGCCCCATAATTGGGTTTAGTAGATGCGAAACAAAATCACAAGCCCTGTAGTGTTCTGGCCGTGTGGTAATGATAGAGACTGCAACTTGAGCATAGTTAGAAGGGCCGGTTGTCAAAGGACACACACATTTGTGATGGTAGAAATGGAGACTAAACATAACATATGAATTCAGCCCCCACATTTGAAGACCTCGCTAAACCACCATACTCAGGATTTGTACATCGTATTGCACATGAAGCAGATATCAAAGAAGTGGACGAATGCTTCCGCACACTTCCGTGGTGTTGCTATATCATATTGAGTTTACCGGAACGAAAAATCATTAGCAGAGAAGATTATGAAAAAGCCCTCATTGAGAATCTCAGCCAAACATCTACAGAAAGTAGTAAAGAAAGTACGACTAAAGAAGTCCCCAATCAAGTGGGAGTTAATGCTTCCTAATGCTTATGAGAATTATGTGGGGATGACGAAGTGGCAAGATAAAATTTACAAACGTAAAATAGAAGCATTTAATAAAGGATATAATTATGACTCCTAGTGAGATACGAGATATTGCAATCAAACGATTCAACGAAATGGCACCTACTAAATATAACAAGGGCCAACGCGAGCACGGTGGAATTCTCACTGATCGTGATGTATGGGCAGATATGGAACAAGAAGTAATTGATATGTGGTTCTATATCCAAGCCGCGAAAATTAAACTGAACAAGCACTAATCCTGAATATGAGCACCACACCTAGTCTATACTTACCCAACATACTTATTGCAGCCGATACTGGCTCCGGTAAGTCATCCGCGCTTGAGAAATTACCTCAAGATGAAACCACTCGAATCATTGAATCTGAAGGTAAAGCATTACCCTTCGCGCATCACTTCGATGTAAGATCAGTAAATACCATCGACGAATTTGATGCTGAATCTGACAAAGCCCATGCCGATTCTAAAGTTAAGATCATAGTGTACGATTCTATATCCAAACATTTGCACCGCATCTTACAGATGTGCAGAGCGACCATGAAAGGGTACGATATATGGAGCGGTTATGGCAAGTATGGATTCAAGCTATTCAAGCAGATGCATTCCACAAGTAAGATAATCATTGCTACTTCGTTAGTAGAAGTACGAGAATTCGATGATGTGAACGAGCAGGGTAATCCGATTAAGACCTACAAGAAAGTGGCCGCGACTTTTATGGGTAAGGAACTCGAATCGAAAATCGAACCTGAGTTCGCTTGTGTTCTACATATCGACTTGAAACGAACACCCAATGGTATTGAACACCAGTTCATCACTAAGCCTGACGGAGTTACCACATCCAAAACACCGCGGTCAATGTTTGTGGGTAAGAACAGGGTACCGAATGATATTAGTCTAGTATTGAACGAGTTGCGTGTGGCGAAGATGATTTCCTAATCTCAACAGAGACGAATAGCTGACGTAAACAGCATAGTAAACAACAAACATAAAAACATATGGCAGTACAAGACCTAACTCAAGTCCAACCGGACACCACCCAAGATGGAGAAGCCCAGTCACTTCCCCGCAATATGCAAATCAATCGTGACCGATATGATGTGCGTATTAAAACCTGTGGGTTCAAAGTCTCAGCCAAGGGCAATAAGATGCTCGAATTGGAGATTGAGATTTACAACCCAGACACCATCAAACATGCCGCCACTGGCTTACAATATTCTGTGGCCGGTATGTCTTGTCGTAAGTATGTGATGATGCAGACGAATAATGACCTGCTTGCACTAGCAGAGTTCATGAAGCGTCTCGGACTCACACCAGCTATTGATGCTGAGAATCCTGAAACCGAGCAGTTTGTCGGTAAGTGTTTCTCGGATATCATTAGCCCGGCTACTTACGAGAAGCGTAAGACACCCACCGCGGAACAGCTTCAAGCTGATCCTAAAGCTCAGGGCGATGTAATTGTTGACCCAGAGACAGGGAAGCCAGAAGTGAGTTACGGAATCCAGACTGGATTCGGTACGTCGGATGTGCGTAAAGCAACTAAGACTGCGAATGCGGGGTTCTAAAAGTATGATTGGAATTACAGACAATAAAAAAACATTAGGTGAAGAGCCTGTGTGTTGTCAAGCAACAAGAGAAATGACTCTTGTTGAACAGCTTGAACAACAGAAGTCAAATCTGATTGAGCATTTGGGACATATTGAAGAGGCTATTAAAGCCCTTAAACGTGATCCAAATTTAGAAAGTAAGTTCAATCTAATTCGTAGAGTTCGATAGATAAATAATAACTGCTGGCAGACCAGTCATAGTCTGCCAATTTAATTTATGAGTGACTTCATTTGTAATAAACATGAATGTGCAGAAACATTTACAGTAGAAATAGACGGTTCCACTCCTGTTAAATATTGCCCTTGTTGTGGTGATAGTGATATAAGTGAAACTTGTCCTATGTGTGGTAACAGCATTGATTCAGATACAAGAGTTTGTCCAGAATGTAGAGAAACAGTATAACTTATATGAAACCTAATTCACAACCCGGCCTCCATAAAGCACTTAAAGATCGTGCTCAACTTCAACAGCAACATGACTATCTAGTGAAATCTATCACTGAAGGATTGCTCGGTAAGCTATCATTGATCGGGGTTAATTCGCAAGGAGTTATCGCTCGCTCGTTTGTCACTGATGTTAAAGCTACTTATGTAGGTGCAGTTGCGGTGCGATTAAGTGATACTAATACCGACACTGGTATGTATTTCGACTTCCGTGGGTTGACAATATATCATACCTATGACGAAGTAGAAACTGCTAAACATGTGGCGGATAATGAGAAGCAAAATCAGGTAGTGACTCCAATGACTCAACCGGCCCAATAAATATACGTTGTGTTCCACCACACCCCCAAGTTAAATTACATAGGGCTATCCCTTATCGTATCTAACCCCTCCCGCTTCGACACAAATGAACTGCTCTCAGGCAACTCAGGTCAATGGTATTCACAAGAGGTATTCCGTAAAGCCGGAATTAACCGTTACCAAATTGACATACTTGACTGCGACGAGTTTAATCGGATTGGACGAACTCTATATCCGGGTACAAAAGTAGTGCTCTTACTTGGGGAAAGAGCACAAAGAGAAGTTGGAGGGGTTACTACAACATTAGGAGAGAATCGTGGCAGTCCTATAGTGAAGGGTGGAATTGTATATATTAGTAGCTATCCTTACCAAGACTGTTTCGACATAGTTGACCATGAATCAAGGCTCAATCCGGCCCTCAATGGTGAGATTAACGAGTATGGTAATTTTGAGGGCGCGGATAGCGACTCTGAAGATGATACCGAAGATGCCAAGTCCCGTCATGGTAAAACCAAGCGCGGCAATTACCGCTTCTGGTTGACTAAGGATACACAGAAAGCAGTACGCATACTACGAGAAGGATTGCGCCAGCATGTCGAACCAACCTATAACATATACCCCTCATCCACACAAGTAATTCACCAACTAGACTCACATGAAAACACCGATTTCTATTTGGATATTGAGACTGATAGTGATCTTAATATCACTTGCTTTGGCTTTTCATTTGGCGATGAGCCTACTGTTTTTGTTGTGCCTTTGCTCAGGTATGACTACAGTACTGCTTATAGCTGTAATGGAAATATACTCCGGTCCCTTTGCCGCGCCATGCAGAGGAATACGACAGTGGCACACAATGGCTCTGGATTTGACTTCTTTGTTCTTCCTTTCAAGTACGGTATTCCTTTTGGCAAAAGTTTGTACGATACTATGTGTGCGGCTCACCGCTGTCATTGTGAAGTAGAGAAATCACTGGGTCATGTTATCTCTCTATACACTGATCTACCCTATCACAAAGATGAGGGAGTATTTGAACCACAGAACTCTCAACAAGAACAAAGTCTATGGCAGTACAATGGCAAGGATGTTTTCGCTATGCGAGAAGTTAAGAAAGGAATCGAGAAGTATGCTCAATCTATTGCTGGTTTACCTGAGAGTATTCAACAAGCGAACGAAAGTATACGACCTTACCTTACTGTAACCCTGCAAGGTATTCGATACGATCCACAAGAGATTGTACGAACACTTAAAGAAAACGATAGGATAATGACCGCTCTGCTTAGGTTATCCAAGGCCGCGGTTGGCGATGCAATGCTTGAGGATATTCGCGGCGCGGGTAAGTCCAGTTTGTTGGGTAGCTCAGATCAATGTGTAAAATACTTCCATGATATTTGTGAATATCCAGTCATCTCTTATGGCAAGGAGAGGAAGAAAGGTAAGTATGCTGGTACACGTAGACCTAGCTTAGACGAGAAGAATTTCCTAAAGTTAGTAATGAAACTTACAGATAAAGGAATACGTAATCCGGTAGTAGACTTAGTGCTTGGGTATCGTGGGATTGCGAAGGAATCGAGCATGTTACAGTTCACTGCATGGCCCGGAATAAGGAGATTGAGATAATATGATAACCATAACACTCGATGATCTTGGGATGTTAATATTTACTACTGCATTCTTTTCATTAGTTGCAGGATTCGTAATTGGATTTCTATATCATAATCATAAGACCAGAGTATGACCATCCACATCCCCAACTATATTACGCGCGCATATATCACCGAAGCTAACCGCGCCCAAGGATTACTATTTCTTTATGGCGACACAGTAGGTCACGATGGCAACGGAGGACAAGCCTCTCAAGCAAGAGGTTGTGAAGGTGCTCATGTTATACCTGTAAAGTGGAGGAAGTGCTATAATGACGAGGATGCATTCTTCAGCGACTACAAGTATGACCTACAGGTTGCTCTTATCATGCGCGCACTATGTGAGTTACCGGAAGGCAAGCCGATAGTGGTATTTCCAAAAATCGGTTTGGGCATGAACAAGATGGATGTGAAAGCCCCCCGGACGTATAGAGCTTTGATTAGTATATTGAGAGGATTGCCGGATGTTATTAATAAGGACTCTCTTCCATGTTAGACCAACCCCGCACCTCTACCCATTACGTAATCACGGGTGCTAAGACCTATCGCCTAAGCTCGCGCAAGATACTCAAACAGTGGGGCGGCAACTTGCAGAATATCGAGAAGTCTAACCGTAAGCGTTTCCAACCCGATCACGGGAAGCTATTCGTGCAGGTCGATCAATCTGGTGCTGAAGCTTTAATAGTCTCGCATTGTATGCCCAAGACAAATAAGCTAAGACAGCTATTTGACAATGGCATCAAAATCCACAACTACCTTGGCGTAGTATTTACCGAGCATTGGCGGGCGCGGTTTCCTATGGTAGAGGATTTCATCAAGATACCGATTGCTGAGATTAGGAACCACCCTAAGTGGTCAGAGTTTGTAAAAGCGGTAGCGGATAGCGATGAAAATCCACCTGCAACAAGATACTATTACCACTATAAGCAGTCCGGTCATAGTTTCAATTATGGTTGCCAGCCTAATGCATTCATTGGCAATATCCTATTGAAGTCTAAAGGTAAGGTACAGTTGAGCCTCTCCCAAGGTATGCGATACTACGAAGGTTATCACGCACTCCTTCCAGAGATTCAGAATAACTACCATCGTTGGGTAGCTAGAACCTACGAGAAAGATGGTATATTGAGGAACTTGCAAGGTTTCCCGATTCATATCACATCTCGTGTATTCGAGCACAACTATAAAGAAATCTATGACAAGATTCCCCAAAGTACAGTAGGTACAATTACCAACATTGCATTTACACAGACGCAGAGACTAATAGAAGAGGAACGATTGGAAGGGTGGGATATCATTCAGAATAACCACGACTCATACTTGGGGCAGTTTCCTGAAGGAGAGGTAGAAACCGCGGCCAAGGTTATGTGTGACTTGATGGAGCAAGAAATGGTAAGCCCGTTTGGTGAAAAGTTCCGTATGAAAGCCAGCATTCAAATCGGAGGTAATTGGTGTCCCTTTCATCCTAAGAAGAATCCTAATGGTCTAGTAGAGGTTAAACTTTAATTGGCATAAAACTTGCTATAGAGATGAGTCCCTAAACGCATATAATCAGAGGCTTCCCCCGGCATGACCAACAAAGAACGCTACGATTTGGTACTTAGAGATTCCACCAGCCCACAATCATTCAAAGACTATGCCTATTACTTCCTGATATCCACTTGTTTACAACGTCGAGTATGGCTTGGAGGTTTCGATCCTAACGTGCCCGGACAACTATATCCAAACATCTATGTAATTCTCGTTGGTCCAGCAGGCTGTGGTAAGGGTAGAACTATCGGCCCGATTGCAGATATGCTTAAGTACTGGCGTATAGGTGACCTATTGACGGGTCAGATTATAGGTTACGACCCAGAAGTAGAACTCACCGAAGAGATAGAAGCGAAGCCGCTATTATACACAAGCGGCCCCCAAGATTTGAGTTACGAGCAGCTTCTTCGTAGGCAAGCCCAGAGCATCCGATATTGTGATTGGACACGTAGCAGAGGGAGTACTACTAAACCAGCAGGCACACCTAATAAGTACGGCAGTAGTCCAATGTATTTTCTATTGGAAGAACTTTCCAGTCTATTCCACAAGGACGCTCGCCGCGTTAGTAAGTACCTTCTAACTGCCTACGATTGTAACGACTTCGAAAGGGATATTATATCGCGCGGCAAGGACGTATTAAAGAAACCATGCTTGAGCTTTCTTGCAGGAACTACCCCACAAGACCTAGAAGATCAACTAGACGAATCAGTAATCGGAGATGGACTCGCTTCCCGTACGTGGTTCATCTATGAAATGGTAGAAGGCCAGCGCTTATGGGGTTATCGTCCACCAGATGCTAACCAGAAAGCTGCCAAGGCCGAACTCCTTCAACACATTAAGTCTCTTGCATTCGTTTATGGTAGGTGTCATTTCTCTCCTGAAGCCGATGCATACTTAAAGCATTGGTGGGAAGTTGAATCATTGGACAACCGGCCCAATAACTCACCCAAACTGGATACCTACTACAAACGCAAAATCATTCACGTCTCAAAATTAGCAATGATTTTGAACTTCTCAGAGCAAACTACTAATTATGAAATCTCGTTGGAGTGTGCTCAACGGGCGCTAGAGATACTCGCCCAAGCAGAACGTAAGATGCACTACGCATTGAACTTCAAGGGACGTAATCCAATAGCACCTGCTGCAAGTAAAGCTCTTGCATTCATGTTCGAGTATCGGAAACCTGTTACGCTTGAGTATATTCTAGCAGCGGATGGGGGCGGATTATACAATGATGTGAATGAGATGGAAGCGAAAGAAATGATGCGTCACTTAATGGCAAGCGAGAGAGTATATATGCCAAAACCGGGTTTCTACTTTCCTAGTAAATTGAAGGGTAGGGAGAACATTGTAATATTAGGGAATGGAAAAGGGAATACCACAACAAGTGATATCCCCGGTTCTGAGCTTAAAGCTTTGCCTTTAGATAAGAGCCTGCTCTAAGGCACCATAGAAGACTTCGCTTTATTGATATTCGATTGCAACACAAAATCCTCAATACGATTGACTGCTTCTTTTTCACCTTGAGTCTTTACCAAGTAATTATAATATGAAACAAACTCACTCGGATTATCCTTCAAAGAAGGGGCAGTTTGGTACGAATTTGCCTTTAAACCTTTTAGGAAACGTATCGCCTTCTCAGGTTCAGTCTTTGCTTTATCTTGAAATTTCTGCATCAATTCAGGCAATAACTCCACTGCCTCGCCAATATCACTTGTCTGTTTGTAGTTCTTCGATTCAGCATCCAAGTATTTATTGGACTGAGTGGGTTCGCCAGATGGACTACCTGTAAGCTCTCGATATACCCTAAGATCACGGAACTTATCAGAGCGTTCAACATCACCCTTAGAGATAGTATTATTTGCAATCATTCTCGCGGCCTGAATGTTATGGGTAAGAACGTCAAGTGCGTACATCTTAGTAGCATCCCACACATCTGTACCTTGTTGCAATGCCTCAGCATAGTCCGCGGTTTTCTTCTCCAAATCCATAACCGTAGTCGCCGCTGGAAACGATACCATATTCCTTGGGGTACGACCTTTAACGAATATGTCGGAGATAGTTTTAGCTGAATCGGATACAATACCAGCGTAGTTACCGAGTTGCATAAGAGTGACTAGTTCGGATACGACATTTTTAGTACTCGCCTCTGCAAGTGTCTCTTTAAGGTCTGCATCTTGTGACTTCCTACCAGTCAATACCTTATTCAATTCCTGAATAGCTTCACCAGTTAATACGCTACCGAGTAGGTATGTGAGCATCGGCAAACGATTACTACCATCCATGAATGGTTTATACACATCTTGATAGATCACATTAGACTTCTCGATGCCCCACTTCTGCAAGCTAAGGAATGGACTCAGGCTACCCTCCATTACTGCCGCCGGTAGTCCACGTCCACCATAAGAACCTTGAACACGATCAACCAGATTCTTAGCCATTTGGTTAAGAGCATGGTCTAGTTCTTCTCCTTTTAGTTCTCCTATCTTATCCACTTCTGTCAGTCTTCCAAACTTCTTCAACCACTCCACCGCTTTCACATCTCCACTGCTCGCAGCTAGTATATTATTACGAGCGAGTTCTTTACCTACAGAGAACGTGATATCTCTACCGAAGTTCTCAAGAGCTTCTCGACCTTGCCACTTGCGTAGAAGGGTAGCACCCTTATTTAGAGTTGCGGTTATACGGTCTGGTGCTTCCAGCAGGTCACCAATCTGGTAACGATCGAGATTAGGTTTCTTAGCAGCATAACGCAAGGCGTTCGCAGATTCATTTCGCACATTAGCTATTCCCTTAAGCGCGGCCCCAAAATCACCTAAGCGAGTCATGTATGGCAATGTATTCACAGGAATGCTCAATACATCCCTAACTCCAGTGGCTGGTCCAAGAATCGCCGAGGTCACCAATCGAGCAAATGCATTAACCTTAGGGTTGAATCCGCTCTGTGCTCCCAAATTCCTTAACACTACCTTCATTGAGTCGCGAATCTCTTTAGCTTGTGGTACAGAGTTATCGGCGGTATCAACACCTTCATCGAAAGCATTGGTATCTGGATTCTTCAACTTAAGTATCTTGCGTATCTCCGGTTTGCTCTCTATCTCTTGGTAGAATGCCAAATCCGCGGCCGCTCTCTTACCATATTTTGCGAGGTTCGCAATTACATTCTGTTCGCGCAGTGATTCAGGTAATCCTAGGCCCGCGGTTCTGCGGATAGCACCAAAGTCAATAGACCTATAGTTATTACGCTCACCTGATAGGGCATCAACATGAGCATTAACATCTTTAAGCGCAGTATCGAAGTCGATACCCTTATCGGTTACATCTTCAATATACTGTGCCCACTCACGCTTTCGGGCTTTAGCTTCTGGAGTGTTGGCTCGATTTACAAACAAGTCGAGCGCGGTATCGGACAATTGTGAGGGTATATAGTTCTGATTCTTACCAGCTTCGCGACCTTCGATTTTAATACCAAGTTCACGACGGATATCAGCGATATCTCCTAGATAAGATTTCAATGTATCGTAAATCGCTGCGCCATCCTTAATGCCACTCACATCTATTGAGCTATCATCCCTTGTTTTCCACTTCTCTAGCATCTTCTCTTCTACATACTTCACATTACTCTCGTCAAACTTCTTCAGATTGCTTACCAGTTCTTGTGCTCGTCCGATATATTGATCTTGTCGTGTCTCGAAGTTCTTGAATGACTCGGCAGCCGGTATGGATACTCTCGCGGCTTGATCGAACTGCGCTTCCGCGGGTTTGAAGAAACCTTTGCGAGTGGTGTCAATGGAGTCTATATCGGTGGGTTCTTGTTCCACTTCACTTAGTCGCTTACCTCCACTCTTCTGATATCCTTCCGGTGTATGGCCACCAAAATACTTATTCTTAGTATCTTCCAATGCTCGCCACACACCCTTAAACTCCGGCGACTCAAAATCCATGTTAGGATCTTTCATCATTTCCGAAATCTTCTGGTAGTGTTCGTTGTATAAACGAGTGCCTTCTTCGGTATTACGTCCAACATCCTCGGTGGGTTGTTGCTGAATGTCCTCTCGTCGCACATATCTATTCCTCGCCGGTTCCGTATCCTTAAAGCGTGCCTCTTCATTACCCTGTCGAATCTCTTCAAGAGATGGTTGTTTAGTGGGGCCGCCCTCAACTGCTTCTCGCATGTTTTGGAATGGAGTTCTATCTACTTCTCTCTGTTGATCTACAGGTTGTGCTATTGGGGTTCTAATCGCACCCACTTCCACACCCCTACTGGTTCGCCCATGAGTGAATCTATTACCAAGCCATCTGGCGAAGTCGTCAGTAGTTGCCTTCGGACTATTGAAGTTCGACCGATACCAACTTACCAAATCTTTCTTAACGCTACTATCCCTTTCCAACATTCGCTTAACATCCACATCTCCAGACCGCTGTGCAAGATATTCAAACTCAGGTGTAATACTACCATTACCCGGTTCCCTACCCTGAGCACGCTCGTTGCTTATCCACCTCTGCACCACTGGATCCTTTTCCATTGTGCTCTGGATATGGGCACGTTGTGCCGCCGGTAGTTCATCTGCTAGGATATGCGAGAATTCATGTGTAACCGTATCGGGTTGAGTTCCTGTAGCGCGTACTTTATTAGCACCCTCAGCATATCCATACACCTGCTTACCCTCAGGAGTAGTTATGGTTTGTCCGGGTTCGTAGGCAAAGTCAACTCCTTGATGTTGTCTAGCGCGTGCTTCATTGAGAGCAACCAGATTTTCACGAGTCCGTGGTTGTACTTGCTGTTCAGGTAGTTGTCCAATGCCTTCGACATTTCCCTTTGCAATTGCTTCTCGGTCACGTTTGAGTTGGTCTTTAGCGAGTTTGAGTTTCTGCTTACGGAGTTCGATGGATTCTTTTTGTGCTTTAAGTTCTTCATAAGACAGTACCTTATGTTCTTGTTCGAGATTAGCTTTCTCTTCTTCTACATCTGCATGATTCTGTTCTGGAGATTGATACCTATCGCGCGTGTTACCCTCTAGGCGACGCATCTCTAAATCCGCGGCCGACTCTTGTGCATTTGCAGTGGCATCTGCTTCCATATTACCAGTGTAATCTGGGTAAATCTCCTTACCAGTCTCAGTCGTGACTATAGGTTCTGGCCGCGCTTCTGGATGTGCAGCAAGCTGTCTTGCTTTCATCAAGTCTGGATTCGCCTGTAAAGCTTCTTCTACTCGTGCCTTTACATAATCTTCTGCCCGAGGATTCCTTTGTGATTCGATCAATGACCTAACCGGCCCCTCTGGATTAGGTGAAGTAGTGTCCTGTACATTACCATGCTCATCACCTGTGAACCTCGGTTTGACAAGTTCTCGATATGCTAACTCATCTGCCGGTATCATACCCTCATGTGCAGCCGCGGTTCCGGGCATGTATGGATGAACACCAACCATTTGTGCAATGGCAGTTGGGCGATGTAATGCAGCACCGCCCAAAGTATTCAACAAGAGTTTACCTACATCGAAAGGTTCCGGCGATGTAGTCTGATCGTAGATATCTTGCGCTGCACCTAGACCTGCACCGATACCTATATTTTGTCCGGCCGGTGAGGCAAGGACTTGACCTACAGAACCAACTACACCACGCCCTGCGCCAAATGCCTTAACCGCGTCCCTAACCATACTCGGACTAGGACGCATTCCTAATGCTTGTGCAGCAAGGTTACCGCTTATAGCAGCATAAGGATGCTCAGTATTAGCTTCAGCAGTCTGCTGTAGGAATTCCTTACCTACATCACTCTGATTGAGGATTGCTTCTTGTCCTTTGGCAGCGGTAATTGCTCCCAAGATTCCACCCATAATTGTAGCACCTCCATGTGCTATCTGTCCAAATGGTGGCGGAATAGCCTCAAGCGGAGCCGCGGTTACTGCCGATGTAGCAGCACCAGAAGCAAGGCCACCTAGCATCGGTACAATACCTGTAGCTACATTACGACCAAAAGTACCTGAAGCGGTGTGCTTCTGACTGCTACTGTCAGGGATAGGTTGTGATGGTACAGGTACTGGTGTGCTGCGTGGTACTACATCAAACGTCTCATCGGATATGTCAAATCTATCAGGATCATAACCTTGATTAACAAGTGCGCGACGTTTGACTTCTGGTGAAAGTGGTTCTAGGAGGGGCATACAGATTAATACATCGGAATTGCCGGAACTGGTTGTACTTTATTACGACGTTTCAATAGTTGCTGAAGAAGAGCAGGATTTTGTTGTATATCACGTTGAGTAGTCAGATCGAGTTGTGACATATCTTCTGCTGGTGCAGGTGTAGAACCGGCCCCCATAATACCATTAAGGAATGGTAAAGCCGCACCCCAATCAATGTCCTCAAACATATTAACTGAATTATCAGCAGTAGGAGTAGCCTTCACTTTAGATGGTGTAGCTTTAGGTGACGTAGTGGGCGCGGTAGTAGTTCCACTACCACCTTCCGCTACCTTAAGCATAGCATTTCGTTTAGCTTCTAATTCATCCTGATACCCACCACTTCTTGGTACAACACTTTGTACATCTTTAGTACCAGTTTGAATCTTAGTCTTACCGTCTGGTGATACAAAGTATTCTGGCATCAATTGGTGTGACACATCGCTACCCGGAAAATTATATAGTCTTCCTGGCTCATTTCCAGACATGCCAAAAGCACCCATAACTCTCTCGCCCGGAGCACTAGAGACTTTAGTCTTGGCAAAGTTCTCTGCTTGAGCAGCTTGATTCATTGCACGAGTATTAGCAGCTACATCACCTGCATAAGTAGGAGCTTGAGTGGCAGCAAGTTTAGCTGCTTCTTGATTACCACCTATAGCACTACGCACTACATCAAACTGATTGGCAGGTGATAATGAACTTAATCCATTTATGCTACGTATAGAATTATCGTGAGTAGCATTTCCAGTTAACCGCGCCTGATTTCCGCCCGCTTCAATACCTTCTATTTGACCTTGGTTTTGGAGTGCGGTTTGTGCCAAAGCATTCTGCTGTGCTTGAGTAGCAAGTTGTTGCTTCATAGCCATATCTGCCATAGCCATGTTATTCTGCATATTCAATTTAGTAGCTAGTTGTCCAGCTCCACCCTTATTAAATATCATATCCATCATCGGATTCGACGCTTGCGCAGGAGAGAAACTAGGAGGAGATGCAACTACTCCACGATCTTTATATATTCTACGAACTGCATTATTTGTATCTATTGATTGATCTTCATCAGACAAATCTGCACCAGAGGTTTTTATATCATTTTGTATTTTTGGCTCTGGATCAGTACCGGGACTAAATGTCCCGCCAGTTATACCACCCGCACCCATTAATCCACCTAAAATAGAGAGCAATCCTCCACCTCCACCTGAAGGCGCGGACATTACTGCATGAGATTTACGTGTTCTTACGGCCATAAAATTAAGAGTTAAATTGGTTTGCCATCTACTGTATGATGTGTTTGATAAGACTTACAAACTGCTAAAGCATATATTTCTTGGGCGGCTTCATATGCGGACTTTATCGAGCCGGTTTCTTCAAGGACAACTATTTCTGTAACCGCGGCTATAACATTATTATAACAGCACCTTACTATATCTGCATAAGTTTGTTGCCACTCCAAGTCAGAATTTTCCCACTTCACTGAGAGGAAGAATTGGTGCAGACAAGACTTTACCATCGAATACAATTTCGCCCTGTTAGTAACATAGAAGTCACTCGACAGTACTTCTACGAATTGGTTACAAACTCCACCAAAGAATGCGGCATCATTACGACGTTCTGGAATATCGACTAGATCGTCTATTCCGTGGCATAACCCACGAAAATCTTGTAACCACAAATACGCACCAGTATTCTTAGAATAATACTTTAGGAACGCTTCTTTAAGTTTCGACTCGGTATCCTCGGTTAGCATACACTAAGAGCGGTGCCAGCAGTTTCATTTACACGATCCAAAGCATCCCTAGCATTAGCTGTAAGGTCTTGGGTCTGTCTCTGGTTCTGCCCTGCTTCCCCTAACAAACCCTGACTCATACTTTGAACATTAGCTCCAAATCCACTACGTCCTGTGGAGTATTGTCCGGTAGCAGGATTAGCCCCGTAACTTGGCCTGCCTGTAGCGACCTGAAAAGCATCAGTACCCGATTTCATACTCGCTAAGTTTTGTGGCAATGCCTGTAAAGTATTAACTAATGTATTACGCTTCTTATCTAATGCACCTCCAAAGGTCATTGCATTACGTATAGCACTACTCGACGCAGGCACATCTGCAACTCCACCGACTCTATTAGTACGGTTCAAACCGCGCTCGACATTAGCCATTTCGGAGCCGGTCAACCTATTAGGGTCTTGACCATTTAGGAGATCTGTAAATTTATTAGCCCCAGTCTCTCTAAGATTGTAGTACTGGGGATCTATTTCTTTATTTAATGCTAAACCAGCACGAGCTAGATCTCCTCCAGAACCATTTACTACATTTAATTCATTTTGTGCAGTATTAAGTGCCTCTTGGCCCTGAATATCAGTGCCAATCTGAGAGAATCTAGGAAGAAAATACTTAGCAAGAGACTCATCTAAAGCTAGATTTTGCGGGTCTATATTAGATCTACTATTAAAAAGAGACTGCTCATAAGGGCCAATCGCCCCCGCAGTACTTTCAGCTAATCTAGGTAGCCACTTTGCTAATGACTGAACTTGTTTGCCAGTCCCTTCAGGTAAAATTGTATCGCCCACTTTAGTTCAATGCTCCTCTCTCTGATTGTTGTGGAAAATTAACACAAGCAAATTCTCCGAAATACTTACGTGCTGCTTCATCATATGCACGACCAGCCTCTTCTTCAGTATAGAAATAGCCAAGAGAAATTTCCTTATAGTTAACCATTATTCTTGCATGATATCGTTTTTGTCTTCCTTTAGAAGATTTTTTAGATACTCCCTTACATCTGCAAGTAACATGCTCAGAGACAGTCTTTGGGGTATTGAAATGATTTTGTTGTTTAGTACAAACTCTTAAGTTTTCTTTTGAGTTATTACAAGTATCTCCATCTTTATGATCTACCCATTCACCTTTTTGAGCTTTTGCAATAATTCTATGTAAAGACGGAGAATCTGCACCGCTCAAATGGAATGTCTTATGTTGCTTATTGAAAGTCAATAGCTGTGTAAAATAATGACTGTCATCTTCATCAAGAATAAGAGTCACTCCAAAGCTTGGATAATATTTAGAAACTTGATTCATAATTAAAATAGTTCAACTAACGGTTTCTGTTCACCAAATATTCCACCAAGCATTCCAAGACTATCTTGGCTTGGGCCTCTTACTGGTGCAACCCTTGGTTTGAATACGTTAGTCATAGCGAGTTTATTAGCTATATCGCCAATAGGCGCGCCATTATAATAACCACTTAGGCTATTAACGAAGTTGTTATTTACCGCATTACCTTGTCCAAATTGAGCAAGATATTTAGTAACGAAATCGTTAGTGCGACGAGCATCACTTGCTAATTGCTTACGTGCAGTAGCCGCTGTTCGTATCTTTCCCTCAGTACTACCGGGCATTCCAAAAGCTTCACCCATATTAAGTTCCTATTAGTTTTTTGAGAAATCGTTGTGTGTCGTAATGGATAAGTTTGCCTCGCCGGGTTGCCGTAAGTTGCCAGCCGTCTCTCTCATGCTGTCTGAGCAACCACGATGCGAACCGTTGCATACTACCTTTTGTAATACAAATGCACCCCACAATATGTAAACATTGAGTATCAGAATAGGCCACCGCAATACATACACCTGTAATACTGCCAAGGCAATCTGAATCGACAACAATAGTGCTAGCAACCATTGCATCAGATATAAGATCGTACAACTGATTTGGTGTTGCTTCTTTGAATGCATTCGAGTTCCGGCGATATCTGAGGATGAATGAGACGATATCATTTATATTGAGGTTCACAACCCTAATGTTGTCCTATTTTGCAAATAACTTGACTGTTGCTGTTTCATTGTATTTCCACTCATAGTCACCAATCCAACATCACTTGCAGCAACATAAGTCAAATTCGCCAATACATTCCATTGGAGCAATACTCCGACTTTATATCCGTCTTTAGCCCTTGAGAAATCGAATGCCAAGTTATTGACACTACGATTAGTATCGCTACCGAAAGGGATATCAATAGGGCCGCTTGGAGCAGTAAAGTCTTTAGTGATAGCTTTGGCAAGTATTGTATCAAGTTGTTTCTGATTATCTACAAATAGTGTAGCATTTGTAATGCCAGCGGTTTCGGCTTGCTCAAGGATTACCTTAATTGTACCCATGTCAAGTTCAGTCTTAGGATCAGAACTACAAAAATCACCTATATACAATGAGCACATCGCTACTTCTTCAGCCGCGCCCCACTCATATACCTTTCCAGCCGACGTAAGGAATAGTAACTTTCGCTCGCCGGTATCCGTAAGAACTTGAGCGAACTGTCTTATGCTACCATAGACATTATCGTAAATATCTATTCCATCCCAGCACTGACGAAGTTCATCATACCACACAATTGCTGGACCATAAACTGTATTCAACGAGAATAGACTATAATTATCAAATTGACCTGCACAAGTGATATGATTCGATTGATCGACACTATCGAATAGTCTCGATATGAGTAAAGAGAAGGGCGCGTTCTTGCCAGTGTTCTTTACTGTTAGAATAGCATTAAAGCTACGTATGGTTTTACCATCTATGAAGCATGTATCGCCATTAACGTCTCCGATGAAACTCTCATTATTCAATGGACCAGTATTTGCAATATACTTATGAGTGAAGAACGGTTCGTTATACTGAGTCTCAGAGAAGTCTGGAGAGGTAATCACAGAGTTCCTAGGACTACCCACATAGAAACTACCATCATCTGAGGCTATCCGGCCCAGACATGTTATGGTGTCGTAGAAGGGCCGCGTTGAGTTATTCTGAGCACCACCTGCATCTACCGATTCTAACTTATTACCTTCAGCATCAATAGAGATAACAAAGTCGAGTGGCCTACCAGATACACTTTGGAATACTTGCTTGCCATCTGTAATATAGAGTTTGCCATCTACGAATAGCATCTGCTTACCAATAGGGACATACTCTCTTCCATCGGCGCTATTCTGCCATTGGTCGAAATTCTTGGTTACTCTCGCGCTTCCGTTATTAAGTATAATCCAAGGCTGGCTGATACCATCCTGTACAACCGCGGCCACAGGTGAAGGTGCCGAAAGTTCATTCAGTAGGGTAACACTTGACGATGCTTCTTCATCTGGACTAACTCTCTTATAATTGATTGTACTTGCTGGCACCACCTCTAACCATAACTGTGGCGCGCCGGTGCTCATTTGAAAGTTAGCCACTTGATTGAAATTCTCTGAGCTATCAGTAGAATAATCTCTTACATAAGCTTGACCATTGGCAAATACTATAGCAAAATTACCGACACCATATAATCCCTGATAGTTATATCCCGCTGCCGTAGATGGCAAACCCGCGCCCAAAAGTTTAGGTTTGCGAATGGGCCGTATCTTACCATAGCGAGAGCGGCCGTTTATTAAAAGCGGGTATGCACCAGTAGGTAGTTTAGTACGATCAGTGAACATATCAAGACCTGCACTAAAAGAGTCTTGTACAAACACTGATTTAGATGGATCGGTCTTAGACATACCCTTTAATAGTTATACCCACCGCCGCTACCAACACCACTAGCATTTGGCCTATTATACCAATTATTGAATGGTTGCTGGGCATCGGTGAATCCGTTGCGACCAAATTGCATTTCCAATTGTTTACCTTCTTCAGTATCTATATTAATCTCATCTAGTAGTTCGTGTGCTTTGGATTGGTATGCTTTCGCACGTAATTCGTTACCTTGTTTCTGTGCTTCATAGTAAGCCATGAATTGAAAGAATATAGCACGATCAGCCTTAGCTCCACATGGAAACTCATCTTGTAGATTACGAAATGACACAAACCGCTGCTTGTATAATATGTCAACCGCGGTCAACAATTGGAAGTTTGAAGTGGCCGCTCCGAGCACATTCGCGTCTCGAAGCTCAATTATCATATACTTGGGCGCGGTTTCGGAATTAGGAATTACTGAGAGTTCATTATCATCTACATCGGTCACCGTGATATCACAATCATTTGGTGCAGTCTTTGATATAGATTGAACATCTAAGAAATTACCTAATGTGGATACACTCAAAGCACCCACAGCTATAGTTACTTTCTCTTGTGCTCGTGATGCAAGAGTAGTAGTGCCTGTGATATAGATATCTATTGGGGCCGGTTGCGCTTGCTCAATACTAAACGTGAGTACACTGGCATTAGATATCTCCCTTTTTAGGGGATAATCTTGTCTTGTTACCCTCATCGGCATCGCAAAGTAATTCGCTCCCCAACCACGACCTAGAGAATATCGCGGGCGCATATCCTCATAGGGAATTTTACCTCCTAATATGTTTGAATACCGCAAGCCGCGAAGTTGGAATACGTAATAAGGGAGCGAAACTTGGGAAACATTTTGTACGTCTGTATCAATATTGAAAGTCTGCTCTCTTAGGCATCCTTCAATATCATTAGATTCATACAATTCTTTACTAACATCATTAATCTTGTCTATAATCCAAGCACGCTCATTCTCATTAGAGACTGAGATACCAGTTTCAGTTGCGATATCTAGTAGGATTTTAGATAGAGGCATAATCGTTACGTGTATTAGAGTGAAGCATAAATCCAAACTTGCCAATTAGTTACATCAGCAATAGCACCAAAAGGACCACCAGCTTTAGGACGAATCATATAGCCAGTCCCTGTACCTCCAACATCTACGCTCGCATATACATTAGTTACGTCCGCAGATATTCCAAACGAAACAAAGTTCGTAGAATTAATACCTATAGAAGTAATACTAATAAGATCGTTGGCATTATAACCATTAAGAGCACCGCCGGATATGTTCTTCACATACCCAATCAATACTCGTGGGGTTGCCGCAAGCCCATGTGCAATAGATATAATACCATCGGCAGCAGGAAGAGTTCCCAGTGAGCCAAAGAATGGAGTAGTTTTAACCCAGCTAGTTCCATCAGACCTTATAGCATCTCCAGAAGTTCCGGGAGTAGCCAATTTGTTAAGTCCTATTGTATGAACTGGGAATAGTGAACTAGAAGAATCATCATTAGAAGCAGCTTCAATGACTCCCGTTAAGGGATTTGCTCGCAAGATATATCCAGCAGTCCCATTTACAAGTCGATCATAAGTTAAGCTATTAGCAGCTATTAATCCTGTGACACTAAGAGCTTTCCAGATAGCAGTTCCAACAGAGCTACTATAGGTTAATACCATTCCATCGGTTGCAGTAGAGATATCCAACTTATTTGGTTGAAGTGTAGCCGCACCAATTACCGTAGCTGCATTAACTACTTCCACATATTGTCCTGCTGCATCCAATCGCACTAGAAAGTTCGACTTCGTTGCGTCTGCACTGCCATCTTGCTTATATGCGATCTTGCTCGAACCGGCCCCATTAAGTATGGATACTGCATATGTGGCAATTTTGGCCGCGGTTATGGAGTTATCTGCAATAGCTAGTGTGGACCAATCGGCATAGGTATCTGAAGGGTAAGTTCCTTGGTAGATTTTAATCAATACATTATTCGCATCCTGTATATCGAGCCAAATATAACGTATAAACCGAGGGTTATTTGTTACATCAGGATGAGCACCGGCTGCACCTGACATAAAGATAACTTCTCCGATATTGGACAATGGAGCAATCTGGTTGACCATTGCCATTAGCTGCGCTTTACTCACACTAGTGAGGCCGCTTATATCGAAACCAGACTGAAAATCAAATTGAAGACTCATAAATATAGTTAGGAATAGGTTTGTTGGGTTGTAAATTCTAATGGGAAATTTGTCAAAGGTATAGGTTCAGCTAATGCGGTATCTATTGTTAAAGTAGCATTAGTTACTGGAGTCACATCCAAATTGCTACTAACAACTGATAAGATAGAAGTTCTGATATCGAACGCGACGGTATTATCTACTGTGCTATTTCCGTCAATATTCCATATCTCTACATAAGCATTATTGTCTTTGATTCTCTCTCCAGTATATATAGCAAAATTAGGGTTATATACAAACCCATCTAAGTCCCACAATTTATAACGTAATACATTCCCGTCATCATCTTGCCAACTAATTACAGGAACGAAATTAGCATCAACTGGAGCTTTTATCGGATATACAAAAGAGAAATCCACTCCTGCATCAAGAGAAAATCTTCCAGCTATAAAACTACCTCCATATCTAAACGGATAATCATCTGCATCATCAAATGCATTAGGTGCAGATATAATATCGCTACTATAGATATATCCATTTATAGAATCTACAAATGGATAAGCACTGAATTTAACATACCGAATTAGCCCAACATCTTGAACTCCAGATGTATCTCGTGGACTACGATAGCATCGTAAGATATCATCATCTGATCTTGCTACATTCCAAAACCGGATTTCGTCTATCCGACCGCGCCAAGATGTAAGGTTAGTCAGTGAGTATATTTGAGATTCACCAAACATCGCAAGTCCAGTGCTATCTAGCAATGTCGAAACATCGACCGCGGTTGAGGCAATCAACATCCCATTAGCATAGAACTTAATTATTGGTACTGAAGTATCGAATACTACCGCAATATGTGTCCATTCATCTACCGACAGGTAATATCCAGTATCCAACTGTGCGTAATCTCCTAAAGATACAGTGGCAAAGTTCACATATACTCTACCACTATAGGTAGTATAAATCCAAACTTGATTGAATGCAGGGTCACTAGATTGTATCGAAAGAATAGTCCTATAAGGAGTCCCGACTTCATCGCCAGCAAAATAGTCTGGTTTTACCCAACATTCAAACGTGAACACATCCTTCTGATTCGGCCAACCAGTCCCATCATTATCGGCAAACACTTGCTGCCCACTAGTGACAGTATGAATACAGCCTTTAGGTTCTCCACAATCTGCACTGAAAGTAGGTACTTCTATAACTCCACGAAGTTTACCTACTCTGCGAAGCGGACGAAGCGTTTGGAAGTATTGGTCCATATATATGTAGTATTAAACTGGAGGCGTAGTTTTAACGCCATCATCTACTTTATCGGAGTGTTGTTTGAAACTGCCATCAATATACACACGAACAACTAGCAAACCGGCCAGTAAACATTCGGCATTTAGAAGTAACCAATCTGAGTATTGCCAAGTGTTTTGAACTACAGTAGGTCCAACTTGCTTAATCGTACCTACGAATGGTGTAAGCCATGCAATGACAAAATACAATCCTCCACGAAGAAGGACTGGGCGCCACTTATTAAAACTATCTACTGTTTTCTCGACACTTGGCATATACTTATCTATTTATTTAGGCAACGACTGAATAATATCTTTCATAATTTCCAATGCCTTAATTGCATTCGTTCCGCTCGATTCAGTATTCAAACCAGATTGACCTACACTCTGAGATTTCGCCCCAAGACTCACTCGCTGTTTATCTATGGTATTCTTACCATCGAATAGGGTAGCAGATTTCACTGTAGTAGACTTCTCTTCAAATGCCACTACGCTTGGCTGCCCCGGCACTGTAACTACTACCGGATTTTTCTCGTTCATCGCTACCGTATTCCGTGCGCAACTGGTTAATATCAGAATAGCGAACGCGGCCATTGCTAGATTGCAAAGATACGTTTGTATTACTATCGGTTGCAATTTGATTTTCATCATAATATCCTCTTTTTGTATAGTACCGTTTAACTAATCCTTTTATTTCACCAATATCTTTCGTCATTTCTTTCTGTTCTTTGACGAGTTCTTTGACGTTTTCTTTAATCGAAGGGATGCCATAATAATTACTAAGCCCACTAACGACGCCACCACAGATGGTAATAATCCCAACACAAATTCCAGTGATACTTCCGACACGTTTAAGGTTAATCTTTATGTCCCCTTTATTATTATTCATAGCAAGATGTGTACCAATTAAAAATTCAATTTTTGCTTTCTATAAAACATCTTATTACTTTCATAAAAATAAATATCAACAATTCCAATAAGACTTGTATCCCTCCAAATAACTAAATCAATAGACTCTTCAAGGATTTCATCTGGATAAATATAAAAAGTGAAATGATTAGAATAGATTAAATAATTAGGTCTCCAATTTATAATTACCTCTTCTGATTGTATGGATTCTAAATTCTCAGTATTATAAGCAGTAACACAGAAATAGTAATTAATAAAAGGTTCAATACCAATCGGGATATAATTAGTGTTACTTAATATATCTTCATTATAATTATAATCCCTACTACTAAGACCTCTATAAATTTTATATCCAGCTAGATCATATTCTGTATTACTATCCCAGCTTATAGAAGCTGATATAATATTAAATACAAAAATAAAAAATATAAATTTCACGGAATACAATTAAGCCTTCCAACATTAAGATTAATAGCACTTGTAGTTCTTAAGCCATTAGTATAAGACAAGTTAAAAATCACATTTGCTGCAATTACTTGATAACCTAAAGTTGTTGGATGAATTGTATCCGAAGATATATATGTATAGTCTGGAGGATTATACGGTAGTAAAGAAGCATTATCTTGGACTTTCCAAACCAACCTACGATTTGCTAATAAATAACTATTTATCAAAGCTCTCCAGACTGGATAATTATAGCTACTCGCACTATCATTTCCTTGCTCCGTAATCGTGAACGCATAAACGCATACATTAGAAGACCCAACTTGAACTACATGATTACTCCAAGCTGCACACCACGCAAGAGCATCATTAGTAACCCCAGTTCCGGTATAATACTCAGGTAAATCTAATGCGCTATGAGATTGATTATGATTAACTCCGGCCATTAGAAAATAAATCTTTGGCCCGGGATATATATTATTTGCTAAGTTCGATTGCACTAATGGCCATTGATTGCTGATTACCATTCCTAAACTATAACCATTTTGAGCGTAGTTATATTGCCAAGCAAATTGTAAATTAGGCTGTGCTATTACATATTGAGGCCATGAAATTCCTGTATAATTAGTTACAGGACCAGCCGAGAAAGAATCACCAACAATAATAGCTAGGTTTGTATTATAGGATTCTACAGCATTTAATTGTAGAATTAAAGTAAGTAAAATTAAAATCTTATTGACCATAAATGCGGATAATAGGATTTCTTCCCGTCGTTGTGGGCGCTCCATTTTGGCATACAGAACCAAGCCAGTTTTCAAAAGAACCTATAAGTGTGCCACCGGAAGTAGCAAATTCAATAGTAACGAAATTGGAGCCGTCATCGCCGCCATCTTGCCTAACAATTTGAATGTCGTAATGAGTAGTAGTATTAACGGCCAAAGGAGTTGAGAAGGTAAAATCATTAGTTCCAGAGCTTAACCCAGTTACAGTATCAGAAGTAGCTAAAAGTGTATTTCCAAGATTACAACTAGCACCATTAGTATTATAAATCTTGATTACATAATTAATAGCACTAACATTACCAACTACTGTTTGTACAACCATTCCTATTTTGCATATTGAATAATTCGCAGTTGGAAGAAACTCTCTAAATCCTACGCTATGATTACTAGCGTCACCAATAGCACTAGCATTTCCTGTAGTTACATAATTTGTATCTTTTAAAACACAACTACCACCGCTTCCACTAACATTCTTATGCTCTGCAAGTAAACTAAAATTAGCTTGTCCAGCACATACTAAGCAACCAAAAAATAATATAATAAAAATTTTCATTATTTTGTTACTTCAGCCCAAACATAAATATTACTACTTGTTGCAGTCTTTCTTCGCTGGTCCCAACATAAAATAAGATCTTGACTAGCAGTCGTAATAAACTGAGTTCCATTAATAGTAGAGTTTGTAGATAAAAACTTTATTGTTTTATCACAAAATAAACTAATAGTTCTAGCAGATGAATCAGAGGTAAAATACATACGGCCAGAAAATCCAATAGCCGTGTTAGTTAGCAAAAGATTCACATTTCCAGAAGTATCATTAGTAACCGAAGCTAATGTATCTCTATTTAGAGAGAGAGTTAGCGAAGATGCGTGAGCATAATTAGTTACTACAGGTAAAGGATTAGTGACATTAAGAGTGCTCACATTAAAAGTATCGCTAGATATTGTGCCACTACTAATTAAATTATCTGTTACAATATACCCAATATTAGTTATTCCAGTAGTAAAACCAGAAAATGTTCCAGTGCCACCAGTGCCACCATTAGCAATCTTTACTAAACTTCCATCAGCAAGTTGACCAATAGTATTAACAGGAGAAGCATTAGAACTTATGCCTTGTGCTGTTATTGTTTCTGCAATTAAATCAACTCTATTACTTCCAATTTGCACTTCACCTTCATTTGCAGAGTCTCTTATAGATAGTTTAGCTGTTCCTGAACCTACAAGAGATAATAATACATCAGATATACTTATAATACCATAAGAAGATAAATTTGAAATCGCTGGATTATCTTTAATAGAGATTTTCCCATTAGAGATATTAAGTTGGTTAGCATTAACTGTAGTATTAGGAGTCCTAACAAGTTGTCCACCGGCAGTTTGACCTATACTATTAACTGGAGCATTATTAGAAGTTATATTAAATAGTTTAATTCCATCTCCAACTGTTAATGAAGATAATGTAGATAGATTAGTAAACACAATATCATCATTCGCTACATCATAAAGAACTTTTCCAGAACCTCCAGAAATTCCAATAGTTATTGTTCCACCAAGAATAGGATTAGTAATGGTAACACCATCTTTAATAGATACTTGTCCACCATTAGTAGAAATCTGTGTTGTATTTGGTACCAAAAGAACATTAGTCAGACTATCAATTACTAGTGGTCCAATAAAGTTATAGGCCCCAGTAAGGCTACCACTAATAACAACATTAGTACCACCAAGTCCAATAGGAGTAAAGTTCGGTTGCCCCGGATTACCCGGAACGAATATAGGTCCATAAATAGGAGCCGCGGCTTCAAGGTTAACCATACCGAGCGCAACTACTAATACTGATAAAATCTTAGAGATATTCATTAGGGTATTTAGTGGGGGCGGTATCTTTCTTTTCTGAAGTTAAAAGATACCAGAAACAATCTTCACCTGAACAACACAATCAACTTAGCACCACACCTAGTTTCTTGTGTAAATGAGCACCGTAGAGTTCGTCTGAGTAGTCAGAGTAATACCCTGTACGAAATTCAAATCCACTGGCCCCGTGCTAACATATCCAGCAGCGGCGGCAACTACTGACAACGCCAATGGAACATTATTACTACGAGCACCAATAGTAAAATTGGTATGGTATGCACCAGCCAAAGTCACATTAGTTTGAATCAAGTACTGTGTGGAAGTTGCATACACGAAGATCGCATTGGTTTGCAAGTTCGTGAATAGCAATCCGGGGATATTAGTCTGCATCGTATAAGCAGGAGTCGTATACGTGAGCTGATTACTTGAGGTATCATAGAAGTTGACAGTGTTCGCCGCTGTCGGAGAGATCACATCAATTTGATATACACCTTGTCGGCCAATAACTATTACGTTAGTGCCCGCGGTTGCAAAGTTAGAACTAATGATACCAGCATCGCAAGCGAAACTAGCACCGATCAATCCAATTGTAACGAGAAGTTTCTTAATCATATAAGTATTTATCCTTTGTGTTAATCATTCAAAATTAGGTCCCAGTCGTGCCTCCATTACCACGAACACGTTTGAATATAATAGGAACAATATAACGAGGCTGCACTGCTTGACAACCCAATGTGAGCCAGCTAATCAATTGCAGGTAACGACCATACTTGTTAGTCTGTTGTGTAAGCGTACCAGCTTCATCAATACATGTAATGAGCAGGTCTTTAGTCATCTGAATTTCACCATTCCAGATCATACGTCCAAAGCCTTCTGGCAATCCCTTACCGGCAAACGCGGCTGGAGGTGGCCCAACTTCAATGGTATTGTAACCCTTAGCACCAACGAGGAATGCAACCTCATAAGGAGCATTGCCAAGTTCAGTGTAGGTAGGATTAGGCACTGTTTCACCAAAGTTCGGCATCGCCGGATTCATTTCAATGGTATCAGGCTGAGGGAATGTACCATCTGCGGCAATACGAATAGGCTTATCTTCAAGCTTACAAGTAATACGTCCGAAGATATCACCAGTGAAACCCGCGGTCACAATGTTAAGGTCAATGGCGCGGTTAGCTTTGAGGTAAGGATCGAATGCGAACCTACTATAAGCTTCATCGCTTAGGACGAGACAATACTTACCAGTCAAGCCACCAGAACCTTTGGGCATATTGCTACCCATAAACACGGGCGCGCCAATGCTCGTGGACATGAATGGCAACAGGCGACTCAGTGTATCCATACTGAGATTGCCGGGATTACCTATCTCTGCGAGGCGCGCTTGAATCCATCCAGTAGTCTTGCCAGTCGTACCAGCATCATTACCGTCTTGTGAATATGGTGCGCTAACACCTTCACCTTGCAGATCGGTAGTGCGGTTCGGCAACCATACGTATGGGGCGCGGTGGAATACCTTACCACGAATAAAGATATCCGAGAAACGAGTAATCTTCTTCTGGATATCCTCACGTGTAGGCTCTACTGCACTACCCATGAAATCTTGGAAGTCAGGAAGGAATTGCAGAACTTGTGACTCGAACTGATGCCCGTAGATGATTTCATCCACGCTAACATCGCGCACTTGAAATGTATCAAGTTTAGGTGTTCCCTGAATAGGATTAGGGAATGCGAACTGGCGAAGGTTCGGGCTAGGCACCTTACGAACACCACGCATTGTGATACCCATATTCGGCTGCCAGCGAATACTACCAGTGAATTTAGACCAGATAGCGTATTCTTCGAGGTACTCGCATTGTGTTTTAGCGAGATAGAAGGGTAGCTTCTGGTAGAGGTTTACATCTTGTTGCGACCAACCAGTACAAATTGACTGGTTAATCGCGGGAACTGTATAATTGGCCATATTAAGTTATCAATAACAACGGTTATCAGTTCGTCGATAACCTTTACGTTGTTACTGCCCTGTAACTTAATAGGAGCGTGAGTGGACTAAACTCGATAAGTCCTATCGTCGTATAGCAAGTGCTGTGCCAAAAGAATAGTGGATATGAAAATAGAGCTTACAAGATATTACTCCCGTAAGCTCTATCCTATTTAACTTAGTTAATCTCTAGCTATAGTATCTATTCGACGGTAGTTTCGCCTTGAACATATCAATAGTAACCTCATCTCCATTACTCTTCCCGCTACTCCCACCACCCCCTACAGTATTGTTACCTGTAGGTCCGGCTTTGCGCACATCTTTCTGTATACTCTCATTCGTTTCCTTCTTCTTTTGCTGTGCCTGATTGAACTGTCGCTCAAGGATCAAAGCGGCCCCTGCTTTTACTAGTAAATTGAAGGCCGGGTTTGCAGGAGTGATACCCAACTCGATTACACTCTGCCTTATAGCCGCAGCGGTTTTACCTTGTGGAGTCTTCTCATTATCCCAAGTCTCAGCAGGGAATAGTTCACTAGTAGCTTGATTGATCTTAGCTACTCGTTGCTGGACAGTAGTACTAAAGTTCTGTTGAATGTTCTCTACTTCACCAGCAAGTTTCTGATATTGGTTATTGGCAAAGTCTTTGGCTTGCATTACATAAGCCATACCTTCTTCAGTATATTTCTGCGGAGCACCAACTACTAATTGGCCATTGTTGTCGATGTTACATGGTTGCCAATCTTTACCATTTAATACATTGACATACTGGCGATTCCAATGTTGCTGCACTTGATTTGCTAATGTAGCATTACGAAATGATTCTTGATATTGTGGCAACAATACGTATGCATGTTGGTTCTCGTAATAGCTATCGGGGATTTTAGTTAGTCCCTTTTGTGCAAGTGCGAGAGCTTCATCACGTTCTGCAATTTCAGATTTATACTTGAGGTTATCCCTCAATCGTGCTGTTACCCATTCACGAGCACCCTTATCCATTTTCTTACCAAATACGTTCAGTTCAGGATAAGCTTCAAGGAGCGGATCAGCCTGTTGGTTTACTCGCTGTTGTTGCTGTTGAGTTGACTGCTCGACTGATTTATCTGTTGGAACAATAGTTTCGGTTTCAGTTGCGACTTGTTTAGGAGTTCCATCCTCATTGGTTTCGGCATTCGGCTGAACCTTATCTTCATCCTTCTCTTTTCCCTCTTCTCCTGTTTCAGTTGATTGCTCATTATTATTAGGGGTTGACTTTGCTTTTGCTTCTCGGGCTTCTTTCTCGAATAGAGGTTCAGGAGATACGAGTGGCCTATTGCCGGGCCTGAACATATCTATATCGACATTACTATCGTTCCAGTTCGGCTCTGGCATTGTCGATTGATTGTCGGTATTAGGCTGTACCGTAGAGATATTTTGTGGGGCCGGTTGTGCGGCAGCAATGGCTTGAGTGATTGGGCCACCACCTCCGCCACCACCAGTATCTGCTGCGGCAGCAGGGTCAAAAAGGAGAATGTTTCGTTTCATATATTAAATTATTAATAGATTATCCATGAACAAACTCATGTGTCTTTTCACATGCCATCCCTTCCATTAGTTCTATATCCACCGATGTAACTATAGCTTTTACATGAGGATGGCAATTCTCATTTAACCATTTAATCAAAGGTTTAGACGCTTCTAACATTTCAGCTGCTTTTTCTATTGTGATGCTCATATTATATTTATTTGGTTGTTCAGTTTCTATTATTCGTATTTTTCGGTGCGAATAAAATTGATTACGTTCCTTAACGCTCTACTTTCTACTCCCATAGCTCTCAAGAGTTTCTCATCTCCAGACTCAGCTAGATTCTCAAATCTAACTTGGACCTCCTGTTGCTTCAGCCTCAGACTGTCTATTACCTTCTGGGTTTCCTTGTTGAGTAGCCATTCCGCCCGGAGCGGGTTGAGGGTTACCATTTCCCCCTGTGGTGTTAGTGCTTCCATTTGTTTGTCCTGTGCTTAATGTTTGTTGTGTTTGTTGCAACAGTAGTTGCAAATTCTGAATTTCTTGTGGGCCTAGAGTTTTAATCTCATCAGGATTAGCCATAATGGCACTCAATACTTTCATGTATTCCTGTAGCAATACGGCTTTCTGATCTCCCATCATCAATTTGGCTGCCCAACTTTCACCCTTCTCAGCAAACTGTAGTTTAAGTAGCTCTCCTAGAAACTCTGGTGCAATAGGTGTATTAGATATGATATCCCAATACTCTTTCATATTGGCTATCATTTCTTGTCGTTGGATTACATCAGTGTCACCGGCCGGTCGAATATCATATCGTGTGCTAACTACTTTCTTGTCATTCTCAAACAACTCGATTACGTCAGTTGGGTCGGCCGGATTAGGCACCACTCGTAACTCACCAAGTAGTTCGATCTTATCTTGTAGGGCTTGAGATTGAACTATTCTCCAAGCGGCGGTGAAAACATCCCTAACGCAAGCACTGAATAGAGTGATATTCACACTACTCAATAGTGCAGTATCTTGCTGTGCACTCTCGATTTCTTTTGCAGTAGTACGTGCTCCAGAGGATTTGTTCTGAACCGCGTAGGTCATTTGACCTATTGATTGGGCATTCTTTGTATCGAAGAATTGCAAGCCCTGAAGCATACTTGGATCAGGATAAGGCAACCTATTCCACTCCATCTCTACAGGAAATATAGCTCCATCCTTAATTTCTATAGATTGAATCTCACTCGCATTACGACCATCTTGTGTCTTCTTGCTACCTATAAGCCAAGTCGCGCGGTTGTGTCCGTTGAGATAGCTACTGACACCAGTGGTCATTGCTTCCTGTTTGAACTTATCTTTGAAGGCCCGGCCTTTACGTGCAGAAATCTCTTTGGATTCGGTTTCTTCAAATGGTAAGAGACGAACTGGATACAATGTCTCATCGACTGGTTGCCACTCTTTGGTTGGGATAGGTGGCTGGTCAATCATATCTACGCCAATCACGTTACCCATAATGTCGAGCCGCGGTTGTGGCACAGGGTCTTGACTAACCATCACCGTAACTTGTTCGTCTACTCCATTATAGAATTTGGTCGGCGGTTTAATCCAACCATCACAAGCGAGCAAGGAATACCAATACACATATACCACTCCATTATATTTGCAGTAACCTTTCTTGATATCATAGACACGATCTTTGATGATACCGCTATTAGGTGTGTTTTGCTGCTGGTGATTCTTAAGTTTATCGCATTGGTCTTTATCAAATCCAAACTTCTCAACGGCTGCATCTATTTGAGCACGAGTCCATTTATATACACGAGCGATGCGGCCATTGTTTTGGATATCTTCAGCATCCAATGAGAATTCTAGTCGATCGTGTCCGACATGTTCCACACCGCAATGGAGAGGTTTGTCGGCATCATACAAGACTTCATACCAATCCCAACCATGAAGTTGAGCACCATCAATAGTCTTATGGTGATGTATGATCCAGTTGTTATACTGCATCCCGCGGGTGAAAGCACCCTCAAGCTCATCGTGTTTAGTTGAGGGATTTCTTATGTCACTGAATATGGCCAACCGGCGGGAGTTCTGAAGGTAAGCGATGAAGGCCGGTTTCTCCCTTGCAATATTCTCGTCGATTACCCTCATTGGGATAAGTATATCGGATTGCTTAATACGACCGGCTTTGCGTTCCTCTTCTAGGTTAATGTCAATCTTACGACGCTCACGATTGGCGATTGCCCTTACTACTTCATCTTTGAATCCACGTTCGAGTTCTTGCAGATATGGCTTAGCTTGATTAAAGTCAAATATCTCTTCTTCGGCTTTCTTTTGCTCGGCTTCTAGCTGGACCTGTTCCGGGGTCTTCTCGATAGGGATATCCAGTGGGGCCGGTTGATCGAATTCGGTTTCGGGATTGGTTGGTTCTGTAAGGGTGGAGAGGGGCATAATATACTAAAGTTAGACTAAACCTTTCGCCATCAATAATGCTTCGAGACTATTACCTTTAATGGGTTCGGATTTAGCACCAATACCCATTATAGCGTCTCGATAGTTATTGAATTTCATTTGTTGAAGTTGTTCAAAAGTGTAACCGGCCTCACGTTTATCCGTATCGGCTAAGGCTTTCTCTATCTCCTCGAAGTGAGTACTACTCAGTGCTAATGCTAATGCGTCTGCCCTATCTGGTGATTTATGACCTTCTGCTTTCTCTTCGGACTTGCTCATTAGAGCAATACGTCCAGAAGTCTCATTCTTCTTGAAGTGACGATAAGCTAATTGGTTATACAAGAGCATCTCAGGATCGCTATCGACTTTACCTTCGATTACTAGAGGTAAGTACAATAGGCATTCTTCAATGATACGTCTTATATTATACCACATCTCAGTACCACGATTAGCATATTGTTTGAATACAAATGCTCGTGATTGATTCAATACACGATTTATCGTATGGCCGCGCTTAACTAAATGGTCAAGAATACCATGCCCAACACCACCATCATCAGCGTAGATTTCACATTGATCTTTACCGTACTTGGCATAGATACGATTAAGGCCGCGGTCGAGAGATTCTTCGGTAAGTGTGGTATCTTTCTCGCGGAAGTATAAGCAATACTCGACAAGTATAATATTTCCATGAATTACTGTCATTGCGTTCTCGTCTCTACCGGCGGCTGTATCTAACCCTATTTTGACCTTACCGAAAGTCTTGGGTTTAGTCACTAACTTACGACTATGCTCGATGCATCGGTTTAGGTGATCTTGGTCAATGACTACGCTACCACCAATAGAAGTGAATAGTGCGAGGATTTGTGACCTATACACTGAGCTATGTTCACCAAATTGCTTACGAACTTCATCGATATGATCGCGACTAATGTGAGGACAGTCGAAAGCGGTAACTCGTCGGGCGTGTTTCCATGTAGTGAATGAGTGGTAGAAATCACCTATTGGTTCATTGGGAGTGCTTACATTCAACCAGTAGTTATAACCAGTACACCGTGATAGCGCGCGGAAGATTTCGGGTTTAACGGTCTTGGCTTCGTTGACTATGATAGCCATCTCTGCATTAGGATAATCTGGGAACGGGTGATAACCTTCTGCCTTACCTTCTTCATCCGTGGCGAACATCCTTATTTCGGAACCTGACTTTAGACACTTGATGAAACGCTTCGTTATTTTGAAGATTGGTTCTCCAAAGTAAGTATTCACTGTACGAGCTAAAGATGCAATATAATTCTCGGTCTGGGCAGTCAATTGAACTCCAGACGATGAGGTTATAATAGTCAAACTCCTGATTCTTGTCAAGGCAAACCATATAACAAAGGGTGCTACCACATAGGAGTCTTTACCGCTACCATTGGCCGCACATAGTGCAAACCTGTATGGATGTTCCGATGTAGGTTTAGCTTTAGCTAGTTCTTCGGTTACTTCTATTTGCCAAGTATGATATGGCATTATACCCTGCTGTAAATGCGGGGTAAAGAAATACATTAGTTCAAAAGGAGATTCAAATGGTAAAGTCTCCCAAGTACCAGACTTATTAGACTCTAATGGACCGGATAAGTCTAGCTTGTCACCATCATATCGGCCTTCGTTCAATGACTCAACCGGGCCTTCTAAATATCCATTTGGAGGGGCGGGCGGGTTTGGGTAACTGAGGGGCGCGGTTACATCTTTAGTAGGAGCATTAGCAAGGGTCGAAACTCTATTGACTGGAATCGCTGAATCAATAGAGTTATCTTGCTGCTCAACTACTTGTGGCCCTAGACAATCCCTTGTAGACGACAACGCACTATCGCTAGGGATATCTTGAGGGGCCGGTGATGTAACCGCGCCTAAAGTCTTACTCTCTTGAGTATCTTCTATCTTACCGTCAGTAATGATGGTTACTTTGGCCATTGCTTATTGATTCAATTTCTTATACTTCGCTGCGCTCAGCGGTTATTTCTTCGCAATCTTCACTGGATTATATCCATGATCTTTAGCTTGTTGTAACCTAACTTGTAATTCTTCTTTAGTAGTGATTGTGTGTGTTTCATATATGTGATGATACTTTTTACCATCTTTTTCAAATATCACATAATATGAAATTATTTTATTCATGCCGCCACCACTTCCGCGTCCAGTGTGCGTGCTCCTACCGCTTTCATCTTAGCATCACGCATTGCCTGACGGGCTTTGGCCATTGTCTCGCTGATCATTACTATATTGAACTTGTTCTCTTTCAATGCTTTTAGATCGTTGCGACCTTTGACTTCATTGATAACAAACTCTGCACACTTAAACCTCACACTATCAATATCCGAGGTTACCATCAGTTGTTTAATAGTACCTTTGGCAAGCTCCATATCGCCACGACCAAATACCTGTTCATTAGCCAATTCGAGTTCGCCGGTATCACCATTCTTTGATAATGCTAATTGTTGGAACTTCTTTGATCCTTGCAAGAGAATAGCCTTTACCGCTTCCACTTCCCATCCAAGGTCAGTAGCGATATCTTCAGGCATTAAACCTTCTTGTTCAAATGCAGTAATTACTTGTTGATTTGCGAGATCCATAATGACCTCCTTCTCTTTATGGTTAAATGGTCGGGCCGGGTTGCGGTTTGGTGTCTTCGGCTCCGGGCGTGAGCAATGGGCACTCGCTGACCATGTTCAGTGGGGCCGGTTGAACGCATACTTGCACCATCAGGCAACCCATTACTATATCCTTTGCACTCTCACTGAACCCACTCAATTTACCTTTTAAGTTCTCCATATCTACCACCACTCTAGCATTTCTTATGCCACACGTATCCATTACCTTACTCATACACTCTACTTGTTATCTTCTAGTATAGAGTAGTATTGAAGTTCCTTATTTTACCAAAATTGTACGACGATCCTATGTCTGTCTGCCTGCCCAAAAGGGGGACATGACCTATGTGATAGGGTAACTGGGAGTCGGGTCTATTGCAATACATAAGTGATATGCACAGGTTACTCATGTATAGTTGGCCGGGTAATTCCCAGTTGCACACTAGAGATACTGAGGGTGCGCCATAGGGATATTCTCAAAAGTGAGAAAAGGTGCTCGTTTGTGCCATTTAGTCTCAAAAGTGAGAGTGTCGGTATTCTTTACACATAAGTTTTTGGTCCCGAATTGAATACCCCTAGATCGGAAGAGCGTCGTG
>Ga0207707_10000353_pt1 | contig 48229 bp, 47 predicted proteins | sample KBSC83BmetaG_FD_184336 | JGI IMG/M metagenome (GOLD analysis project Ga0207707, IMG submission 184336) | Corn rhizosphere microbial communities from Kellogg Biological Station, Michigan, USA - KBS C8-3B metaG (SPAdes) (version 2) | ecosystem: Host-associated > Plants > Roots > Rhizosphere ... | reverse complement strand
GCCGTTTTCTTTTTTTGTATCAAGCACGGCAATGCTTTCACCGGCAAAATCCAAAGTGCCGGTATCGCCAACCTGGCCGCCACTTTCAGCATAAAATGCCGTTTTATTCAGAATGAACTGATAGGCTTCCTTCCCTTTGATTTTTACTTTCCGGTAGCGTGCCACATCCGTATCGGTTTCGAGGCGGGTATACCCTTCGAAAACCGAGTTGCCATTATCGTGCACAGGAATCCAGTCCCCGGTATCCACCTGGCCGGCAGAACGGGACCTGTTTTTCTGTTCCAGCAATTCCGTTTCGAAGCCTTTTATATCTACCGTCCAGCCCGCTTCCCGCGCCATGAGGGAAGTGAGATCAATGGGAAATCCATAAGTGTCATTCAGCCTGAATGCGAATGATCCGGAGATCTGTTTATCTTTTTGTCCCCTTTCAATATATTCATTAAATATTTTCAGCCCCTTGTCCAGGGTTCTCAAAAACGCTTCTTCTTCTTCCTGAATAACACGGGCCACAAAAGCTTCCTGCCGCTGCAATTCCGGGAATACGCCGGCAAACTGATCCGCAATCCCTTTCACCAGCTGAAACAACAGCGGTTCCTGCTGACCGAGCCAGGAATAATAATAGCGTACAGCCCGCCGCAGAATTCTCCGGATCACATAACCCGCTCCGGTATTGGATGGCAGCTGGCCGTCTGCGATGGTAAAACAGATGGCCCGGATATGATCCGCAATCACGCGAAAAGCAATATCCGTTTTATCCTGACCGGTTCCCCTGTATTTTTTACCGGTAATGCCGGCAATAGCCTTGATGCTGCCGGCGAAAATATCCGTATCGTAATTGCTTTGTTTATTTTGCAGCACCCGCACGAGTCTTTCAAATCCCATCCCCGTATCCACATGTTTTAAAGGCAGGGGTTCCAGCAGGCCGGACCTGTTCCTGTTAAACTGAATAAAAACAATATTCCATATTTCAATTACCTGGGGATGGTCGTTGTTTACCAGTTCCCTTCCGTCCCGCTTTTTTCTTTCTTCCTCCGTCCGGCAATCCACATGGATCTCCGTGCAGGGTCCGCAGGGCCCCGTATCGCCCATCTCCCAGAAATTATCTTTCTTGCTTCCGGTGAGGATTCGGTTTTCCGCCACCCATTTCTTCCATTCATCCCGGGTTTCCTCATCTGCAGGCAGGTTTTCAGTTTTATCTCCGCCAAATATGGTAATATAGATGCGGTCCACAGGTATCCCGTAAATTTTTGTGAGCAGTTCCCAGCTCCAGGCCACGGCTTCCTTTTTAAAATAATCGCCGAAACTCCAGTTGCCCAGCATTTCAAACATGGTGTGGTGATAGCTGTCCACCCCCACTTCTTCCAGGTCATTGTGCTTTCCGCTTACGCGGAGGCATTTCTGGGTATCGGCCACCCGCGGATCAGGGGATATTTTATTCCCGAGAAAAAAATCCTTGAACTGATTCATCCCGGCATTGGTAAACAGCAGGGTTGGATCATGCTGTACCACAATCGGGGCAGAAGGAACGATAACATGGTCTTTGGACCTGAAAAACTCAAGGAATTTGTCCCGTATTTCAGCGCTTCCGGTCATAATTTATCAGACTATCTTTGGTTGGAGGATTATAAAAGGATAATAATTTGTACAATTGCGTTATTAATCAGGCGCTGCAAAGGTACAGCAATCATTTTCGTAAACTGACTGCTCGTACTCCGGGACTGCATGAAAAAGATCAAATATTACTATAATACCAATACCCTCCGGTACGAAAAACTAGAGACCCCGCTTCGCGTAACCCTCCTGCGCATACTGGGTTTTCTGTCGGCTTCCATTGTTACTGCCCTGATCCTGGTTTCTCTTGCCTACCGTTATTTTCCATCGGCGAATGAAAAAAAGCTGATGCAGGTCAACGATGCCCTGAAAGACAATTATTATGTGCTGAATGCCCAGGTAAAAAAGATGCAGGATCAGATCGGAGCCCTTGAAAAACGGGACAATGAGGTGTACCGGGCTATTTTTGAAGCCAATCCCATTCCGGACAGTGCGAGGGCAAAAAATCTGGCCAAAGAGCAGGAAATCCAGCTCGTACAGGGAATGGATCAGGAGAATCTGGCGACTTCCATTGTGTCTTCCTTAAACACCCTCGAATCGAGGATCGGCACACAGTCCAAGTCCTACGACGATATCAATGGGTTCATTAAGAATAAAGAACAGCTGCTTGCCTGCACGCCTGCTATCCAGCCTGTAAGCAATAAAGATCTGAAGCGTATCGCGTCGGGATTCGGCTACCGGGTAGACCCGGTTTACAAAACCACCAAGTTTCATGCAGGGCTTGATTTCGCCGCTCCGCTGGGCACCCCCATTTATGCCACGGCAAACGGCACGGTGGAGACAGCCGGCAATACCGGAAATGGCTACGGAAACAATGTGGTCATTCACAATGGATATGGATATTCCACCTTATTCGGCCACATGTTCCGGATTAAAGTACATGCCGGGGAGAAAGTAAAAAGGGGCGAAGTCATCGGCTGGGTAGGGAGCACCGGTAAGAGTACCGGACCACATTGTCACTACGAAGTGCATCGCAATGGCGAGCCGGTCGATCCCGTGTATTATTTCTATAACGATATTACCCCGGAACAGTATGACCGGCTGCTCAAACTGGCTTCCGCCAGTAACCAGAGCTTCGATTAGATTTTTCAGAAACTTTAGATTGTTTCGGAATAGTTTTTGTTATTTTTGGTGCAGGCATGGATACCTTTTCCCAGATCACAATGAATTTCGTAGAAGAAGCTCCGCTTCAGCAGGAAATTCCGGCTGCCAGCCGGCAGGATATGCCTGTAAATGTGGGGATCAGGTTAAAAAAACTGAAATATCCGGAAAACATGGTCCCGGAACCGGTCCCGGCCGAAGTTTCCGAAATCCTGCCTGAAACAGTTGCAAATACAGACAACAAACCAGCCGCTCAGCATCTGAAGGCCAAATCCGGCCGTGGCAGAAAATCCATCCGCCAGATATCGGAGGAGGCGGATCTTATCCGGATACCGGAAGATGAACAGCTTTTCAGCAAACAATATTATACCATGGGGGAAGTGTCGGAAATGTTCCGGGTCAACCAATCCCTGCTGCGTTTCTGGGAAGCCGAATTCAGCATTCTTCAGCCTAAAAAAAATAAAAAGGGCGACCGGTATTTCCGGCCAGTCGATATCAAGAATCTTCACTTAATTTACCACCTGCTCCGCCAGCGCAAATACACCATCGAAGGAGCAAAGGATTTCCTCCGGAAAAGCAAAAAGGCCGAAGAGAAATTTGAGTCCATCAAAAAACTGGAACAGGTGAAGGAGTTTTTGCTGGAGATGAAGGCGAGCCTGAGGTAATGTGGAAATGTGCTAATGTGCTAATGTGGAAATGAATGTGGAAATGTGCTAATGTGCTAATGACTGAAGTTTAAATTGCCTTCGTTCCGGGCCTGCCCCTCATTACCACATCAGCACATTTCCACATTTCCACATTTCCACATTTCCACATTTCCACATTTCCACATTACCACATTACCACATTACCACATTACCTCATCAGTTTCACCGAAACACTCGTTCCTGAAATCGCAATCTTCAGATTCTCCAACAGTTTTAAAATTTCCAGATTTACTTTTTGTTTGATTTCGTTAAACTCAGCGGCTTCAATGGGCGGGGTAAAATAATCGATAGTAAACTGGAATGCGGTTCCGGAGATATCATTCAGGAAAACAGCCGGACTTTCAACATGGGCTTTGCTGAGTATTTTTTTGCAACCCTCCACCAGCTGCAGAATCGCATCCGGGGAAGTGGATGAATCCAGTTGCAGGCGGATCTCCCCTTTCCGCTGGGTGCGCAGGGTTTGATTGTCCACGATGCTGTCCACCATCTGTTTATTGGGAACGGTTACATACGTTTTCTGATTTGTACGGATCCGCGTGCTCCGGAGCCCGATCTTTTCCACGGTTCCGGTAATATTGTTCACGATCAGCACATCTCCGGTCTGAAAAGGTTTGTCGAAAAAAATGATAAAAGAAGCAATGAGGTTTTCTATACTTTCCTTGGTAGCCAGCGCGAGCGCCACACCGGCAATACCCAGACCGGCCCATATTTTGCTCACTTCGAATCCGAAGGCAATGCTTAAGATCATCAGCATGCCAATGATCACCAGGATCACTTTTAAAAAATCACGGAAGAAAACCAGCATCTGATGATCTTTCTGTCCGCCGGCAAGATGTGCTCTTCTCTTCAACAGCAGGGCGATGAAATCAATGATGCGCAGGAGCAACCAGATGAACATCGCAATGAGAATGGTCTTGGCTACCGAATGGATGATATTCTTAAAAGAAACCTCATAAATTTCGAATTCCCAATACTTCGGAAATTTCAGCTTTTCAAAAGCGGCAATGATAATAAAGGATATCAGAAAAGTCTCTACCGGGGCGAGCAGCAGCTTAACAAAAGAAGTTTTGTCCAGCCTGGAATCCATGCTGCTGGCCACCCGGAATAATTGCCCGGCGATAAAGCGGGACAATACCCGTTTAAAAACAATACCGACAACAATGGCCAGCGCTACAAAAAAATAGCTTCTGACCGGGTTATCAAATACAAGCTGGTTCCAGAACTCATTCATATATTATCCGTTCTTATAAACATGGATGCCGTCTGCCTTCAGTACATATACTTTATCCGGCCTCACAATAATTTTAATCGCGGGCAGGCAGTGAGCCGGGATTTCCTGCCTGCTTTCTTCCCCCGTTTTCTCATCGTATCTTAAAAAATAATCGCCCGCCCTTCCCAGGAGTGTATTATCCGTCACAAATAAATTCTGCCAGTTCCGGAGGGGAATGAATTTTTGAAATCCACCGTAGTGATCAAATATAAAAACACCCTTCAGGGAATCGTATAAATAAACCAGCCCTCCCTGATCCGTTAACCGGTCCGGATCCGGGACCGAATCGGTCATCTGCCGGATATCCGTCGATTCATTGATCATACTCCCATCATCCGCTATCTTTTTCAGCTTTCCCTCCAGCTCATCATAAACCCACACATTGTTATCGTAGGACAATCCGATACTTTTTACCTGGAATAAATTGAATTTCCGCAAATCGATGCTGTTGATATTGTTCAGGAAACGATCGAGCATGACGATGGTGCCGAATTCCTGAAAGAATAAGAGTATTTTCAATGGATTCGTGACATCCATATAGGAGATCCTTCCATACCGGCGAACATCATTGAATACGGCCAGCGAATCCCCTTCCGCGCTCAGTTTGATCAGCCGGTTATCGGCGCTCAGCAGATACCTGTTTCCCAGGTTATCCACCTCAAAATCAGTAAAGCTGCCGGGTGTAAAACGGGCCTTCACCCCACTGCTGTCCAATTGTGCCCGCGCAGTAATCGCCGTCCAGCCCAGGATAATATATAAGAGAAATTTTTTCACCGGCGGATGATCTTATCGTTTAAGGAAGGATCGTAGGACTGGAGTGTGAGTTCGGCCCCATCGAATGCGGCATAGGTAAAATAATTGATCCAGTCGCCAAGATTAATATACCGGCTTCCATTGGGAAACCGAAAATCGATCGGCAGATGCCGGTGCCCGAAAATAAAATAATCAAAATATTCCCGTTCCAGTTCATGCTTACAAAACCCGACCAGCCATTCGTCCGATTCACCTAAAAACTGATCGTCGGCCTGACCCGTTGCCACCCGGCTTTTCCGGCTGAAATAATTGGCGATGCCGACGCCCGCAACCGGAGGAAGGATCCCGAACAACCACTGGCAATATTTATTCCGGAAAATCTTCTTGAGGAATTTATATCCCTTGTCGCCGGGGCCCAGGCCGTCGCCGTGTCCGATCAGGAATTTTTTTCCGTTCCGGATAAAGGTTTTCGGTTCATAATAAACGGGAATATTCAGTTCCTTTTCAAAATAATTTTTCATCCACATATCGTGATTGCCCACAAAAAACCGGATCGGAATTCCGGAATCGGTCATTTCTGCCAGCTTTCCCAGTATCCGCACATATCCTTTCGGTACAACGGTTCTGTATTCATACCAGAAGTCAAACAGGTCTCCTACAATAAAAATTTCCGCTGTCTGCCCGCGGATGGATTCCAGAAACTGAATAATGTATCTTTCTCTTTGGAGACTGGTGAGCCGGTCGGGAGTTCCCAGATGGAAGTCTGATAAAAAATAAATCCTTTTCCCGTCCGCGATTTGCATGGGCAAATATAAATTACTCTGCATCGATCAGGAAAACATAAACATCTTTCGGGCCATGAACCCCCACCACCAGGGTTTTTTCAATATCGGCCGTGCGGCTGGGACCGGTTGCCAGGGCTATGAGAGAAGGCAGCCCCCTTTTATATTTGTCCTGCAGGAATTCCAGTCCTTCCCGGATATCATAAACCAGCTGGCTGGTCCGGGCGAGGCAGATATGTACCGGCGCATACACGCTCACGGTTCTGCCGCTTTCCTGTCCGGAACTGAGCACAATACTGCCCGTTCTTGCAATAAGGAGTTCACAGGAAGTAACAGCCGCATCCGCGTCGGAAAGTCCTTCGGAACTGATTAATCCTTTCAACGGGCCGTCCAGGATTTTCAGCAAAGCGGTTTCGCGGCAAAAAATCTTTGTCCAGGCATATTTACCGATCAGGAGTTTCAGCTGTTGCAGCATTTCGGTCTGGTCTGCGCAGTAAATAAATTTTCCCTGCACCCTGGCGAACTGTTCCGCAAACTCGACTTCTTTTTCCTGTTTTGAAGGGTGAAAAACGGAACTGTTTCCTTCACTTTGCGGAAAAGGGATCGGCGTCGGCTCGGACAACGCCTGCCTGATCTTTTTCAAAATATTTTCCTTTGCCGGAGAAACTTTCATATGCTAAATCAGATCGGTTCCTCTGCTTTCGGGGGAATTGCAACGGGAGGTGCCGGCAATCCGTTATCCGCCAGTTTCAATTCCGGAACATCGTCCACGAGATCGTGTTCTGAAACATCGAGTGCCCGTTTTTCCTCATAAGGCCTTTTACCGATCAGGGCTTCCACATCGCTCTGGAAAAGAACTTCTTTTTCCAGCAGTGCTTCAGCCAGCTTATGGAGTTCCGGCGCTTTCCGGGTTAGGAGCTCCTTGGTAGCTATATAAGCTTTATCGATCAGCTGGCGAACCTCTTCATCAATCAGTCTGGATGTTTCTTCCGAATAAGGTTTGGTGAATTGGTTTTCCTGCGCGGGATCATAGAAGCTCACATTCCCGATCTTCTCATTCATTCCGTAAACCGTTACCATGGAATAGGCGATCCGGGTTACCTGTTGCAGGTCGTTTTGCGCGCCGGTGGAGATCTTATTAAAATTCAGGGATTCGCTCGCCCTTCCGCCCAGGGTCATACAGATCTGATCGAATAACTGATCCGTGTTATAGAGATATTGTTCTTTGGGTGTATACTGTGCGTAGCCCAGTGCCGCCACGCCGCGCGGAACAATGGTCACTTTCAGCAGGGGATAAGCGTGTTCGAGGAACCAGCCGCAAATAGCATGACCTGCTTCGTGATAAGCGATGATCCGTTTTTCTTCGGGCGAAATGATCTTGTTCTTTTTTTCCAGTCCTCCGATCACCCGGTCCACCGCATCCTGGAAATCTTCCATTTCCACACTGTCTTTTCCTTTTCTTGCCGCTATCAGCGCTGCTTCATTGCACACATTGGCGATATCCGCACCGGCAAAGCCAGGTGTTTGTTCCGCGAGTTTATAAATATCGAGTTTGGAAGAAATTTTAATAGGTTTAAGATGCACTTTGAAAATGGCTTCCCTTCCTTTCAGATCAGGTTTATCGATGGAGATCTGGCGGTCGAACCGTCCCGGACGAAGCAGGGCCGAATCGAGTACATCCGGACGGTTGGTTGCCGCCAGGATAATAATACCGCTGTCGCCTCCGAAACCATCCATTTCCACCAGCAGCTGATTCAGGGTACTTTCGCGTTCATCATTACTCATGATAGCATTCTTACCCCGCGCCCTTCCGATGGCGTCAATTTCATCGATGAAAATAATACAGGGTGCTTTTTCCCTGGCCTGCTTGAACAGGTCGCGCACACGGCTTGCGCCCACTCCCACAAAAAGTTCTACGAAATCAGAACCGCTCATCGAGAAGAACGGAACCTGTGCTTCGCCGGCCATAGCTTTTGCCAGCAGGGTTTTACCGGTGCCCGGAGGGCCAACGAGCAAAGCGCCCTTGGGAATTTTGCCGCCCAGGGCAGTATATTTTTTCGGATTCTTCAGGAAGTCCACGATTTCCATCACTTCCACCTTGGCTTCATCCAGCCCGGCCACATCATTAAATGTGATATTCACTTTGGTGCCCTTGTCAAATAAGGTTGCTTTTGATTTTCCGATGTTAAAGATTCCGCCGGGGCCTCCGCTGCCGCCCTGGCCACCCATCTTGCGCATCAGCATCACCCAGATAAGCAGTATGATCAGGATCGGAAGCGCAATTTGGAGCAGGCCCGGAATCCAGTCGCCTTCCTGCACCGGCGACATGGGCACTTCCAGCGCGGGATTCTTTTCGAAAATATCGCTCATCCTTTTTTCGAAATCGTCGATCTTGGTGACCTGGAACTCAAACTGAGGTCCTTCGGTTTTAACCACCTGGTAGCTCTTACCAAGTTTATCTTTGTAATAAGGTTTATCGAGACTGTCTTTTTTAATATAGACCCTTACCAGGTTCTTATTGGTAACCAGCACCAGCCGGGCAACATCTCCCTTATCCAGCATATTGTTCCTGAATTCCATTTCGGAATCCAGTTTGCGGGCGTCAGCAGAAAAAGCAGCACCGAAGAAATTATAGCCGAAAAGGATCAGGGCAATGATACCCCAGACCCAGTATATGCTGAATTTAGGACCTTTCCTGGGGTTATTATCGTCTCCACCGGGTCTGGGCCTGAACTTTGGGAATCCGGGCCTTTCATTTTGTTTCATATTATTTTGTGGCATGTGATGGTAGTCCTTGGTCTTAGTATTAATGTTTGGGAAATAAAAAAGTTCGGAAAATCCGTTTAAAACATAGATCTATATTGATTATCCTTCGTGTTCTTCCATAGCGGCATCGCTCCACATTTCCTCCAGTTTGTAGAACCGGCGGGTTTCAGGCAGCATGATATGGACAACCACATTAATATAATCAATGATTACCCATTGTAAAGCCTGTTTTCCTTCGTGCTTATAGGGAAGTTCTCCGCATTTGTTTTTTACCTCAGTTTCAACGAAATCCGCTATGGCTCTCACTTGTGTTGTACTGCCTGCTTCACAGACGATAAAGAAATCTGCAACAGCTTCATGAATTTTCCGGAGATCAAGAGATATTATTTTTTCGCCTTTTTTTTCCTGTATGGCCTGGATAATGGTTTTTAAGATTCTGGCGTTCTTCGTTAACCGGTTTACACTTTTTGCCTTCCGGCTAACCAACATTGACAATTGTTCCAATAATCAGATTATTTTAATGATAAATAGTGTTAGGCGAGCTTCAACCAACCATAGGAATGCTAAATTCGCACCGCCCAAAAATAGTAATCTTTTGCCAGATCCCGCTATGGATAAACAAGCCGTGACAACATTTGACAATCAGTTGATTGAGCTGGATTCAGTGGACAGCACCAACAACTATGCCATGGGGCAGTTGCATGCTGGATTGGCTTCCGGGGGGCAGGTATATTTTGCGCATCAGCAATGGGCAGGCAAAGGCCAGCGCGGAAAAACCTGGATCAGCGAACGCGGTAAGAACATTTCAATGAGCCTGGTGCTGGATTCCCGTGCTTTGCCGCTTTCCGGTCAGTTTCTTCTCAGCGCAGCGGTATCCCTGGGTTGCCTGAAAACAGCACAGCAATATGAACCCGAAGGCTGGTCGGTGAAATGGCCCAACGACCTGTATTGGCGTGACAGAAAGGCAGCGGGAATTCTGATCGAGAACATCATAAAAGGAAACGAATGGCTGTTTGCAGTCATCGGGGTCGGGATGAATCTGAATCAGGACAGTTTCCCTCCAGCACTTCCCAACGCCGTTTCTTTAAAACAAATAACCCGTAAAACTTTTGATCCGCTGATTGCAGCCCGCGGGCTGGCCGCCTCCATCGCAGCAGAAATTGAAGTACTAAGAAAACATCCCGAATCCATTCTCCCTGCATTCAACGCATCCCTGTACAAACGCGGCGAAAAGGTGCGTCTGAAACAGGGAAATCATCAATTCAACACCCGGATAGAAAGCGTGAACGCGGAAGGACTGTTAGAGACGGAGGGTGGCGGGAGATTCAGGGTGGGGGAAGTGGAATTCGTGGATGGTTGATAGTTGATAGTTGATGGAGTGAAAGCTTAGTCAACACCTGCTTCCGTAACACGTTGGGGAATCGCTTCACAGGCTCGTCTATCAACTATTAACTATCAACTGTCAACTCTTTTTTCCCCTATCTCACAAAATGCAAAACCTTCTCCCCCACATTTCCCGCTTCATCCGTTGCCGTAATGCTTAATTCATGTTTACCCGGTGAACAATGTTCATCAAAATGATAGATGAATGCCCTGGCTTTGTCGTTGCTGAACAATAACCAGTGTCCGTCCAGGGTTGCCCGGAAATTTTTTATCTGTTTGAAATTATCATGAACCAGCACGGCAATGCGGGAACTCCTTTGCAGATTCGCGTTTTCAGCAACAGCAGGAATCGAAATGGAAGGAGGTTCTGTATCCGTGACCAATTGAAAACTTCCGAAATTCCGGAAAGCGGCCGTCGCCCAGTCGCCCTGCCACTGCACTTTTTTTACTTCCCCGTTTTCTTTGTCGAACCATTGCATCAGCACCTTGTTTTTATCCGCAACCGGTTTGGTCAGTTTTATTCTTACCGTAATGGAATCCTGAATGGGGACAGATGGCGTTCCTATCTGATGGAGGCGCGAAACCACGTTGGCGGTATTCACTTCCCTGGCCTGATAAGCCACGTGAACCGAATCATATAAAGATCCTTCTCCCAGATAAAAAGCACAGTCATCTGTTTCATATCCGTCGATCATTGCCGGATAAAACATTTTCCCCTCATACACGGGATTTATTTTTTCGCCTGGTTTATACTGAACCTTAAACCGCAGGCTGGAACTGTTTCCCTGGGCATCTTTCAGTTCTATCCGGATATCATGCGGCTTACCATCTTCCAGGCGGATATAACCTGCATCTTTTTGCTGATAAATGGAATGGTTATAACCCGGTAATTTGAATAACAACTGGTAGTAAGGCCCCCCGGTTTCCCGCGTGCGGTAATCGATATGCGCATTGATGCCCCGCGTATCGTTATAACTGATATGATTCATTCTGAATCCCGAAACCGCTTCCTGATTATCGTAAATCACTGCCTGGTAAATACCATTTGGATTGCCGGATCCGGTTTGGGTATCGAAACCGGAAATGCCAAAACCCACGTTGGGTGAAGCAGTATAAATGGTTGAACGGTCCGGATGATAATTCGAGCCGGCTCCTTTTACCGGATAAAAATCAGGCGACTGTTCGTAGATGCTTTTGTTCCGGTTATAAACGGCAAGGCTGCGAACAACCGGTGGTTTATTGTCCGGGATGGGTAATCCGAACAACATCGGATTCAGATTGATATCTTCCGGGTATTCCCGGATCTCAAAATGCAGGTGCGGCCCGAGCGAACCACCCATGTTTCCGCTGTAGGCAATGAGATCCCCCTTTTTAACAGGGAACAGGCCGGGCGGAACATCCAGAAAAACATCCCATCGTTCCAGTTCATATTGTTTTTTCTTTACCCAGGCTGCAAGTGCAGGATAAAAAGCATTCAGGTGCGCATACAGGCTAACATAACCATTGCTGTGCCGGATGTAAACGGCCTGGCCAAAACCAAAAGGTTCAACTTTTATTTTATATATATAGCCGTCGGCCGCAGCGTGTACCGGAAGGTTCACCCGCTGCTGCGTACGGATATCGAGACCCATATGATAGTGATTGCTTCTGAGCTCTCCGAAATTTGCCGAGAGACTGATCGGAATAGAAAGGGGATTTCTGAATTCAGACTTCGGATAGTTTACCGGTGGAAAAAGCTGCGCAGCTGCTCCGGTGCAACAGAAAAAGAATATCAGGTAAAGGCTAATGAATCGCATGGATGATCCCGTTTTTAGAATGGCGAAGGTCCTTAATCCCAATTAAGGATTCAAAAACAAGCTCAGGCTGTTCATAAATCTCTAATAACATGTGAAAATCAATGATTTTAAAAAAAATATTAAAATTGGTACAGCTTTTGGCATAAATAAGCTGTCTATATATTTAGAACCTTCTAAAAAAGGGGTTATGACTAAGTCCTCAAATAAAATGGCTGTTTATTTTGTCATCGGCGTTGGCTCCCTGATCGGAATGGTGCGCGGTGAACAGGCCAAACAAAAATGGGTCTTTAAGATCCGGTCAAAATACGATAATAAAAGACTGATCGCCGAAAAGCGTGAGCTGGCCCGGAACGGAGGCGTTTTACTGGACGATATCGAGATGGCTTCTTTTCACAAGAATTAACTCTTTTCAGCACTTTATTATAAGGTCCTGCAGCTGCGGGACCTTTTTTTATTCCCTCCCTCGCTGATAAATTTCTCCATGAACCTGTACAACCTTACTTTTGCGGAATTTGTTTTTACATGCCAAAAGATTCTACTATCGGTTCAGTACTCATTATCGGCTCCGGTCCCATCATCATCGGACAGGCCTGTGAATTTGATTATGCCGGCTCCCAGGCTGCAAGAAGCCTCCGGGAAGAAGGGATAAAAGTAATCCTGATCAACAGCAATCCGGCCACCATTATGACGGACCCCATGATGGCCGACAGGGTTTACCTGCTTCCCTTAACGGTGGAAAGTATAGAACAAATCCTGGAAGAGAATCAGATTGACGCTGTATTGCCCACCATGGGCGGACAAACCGCACTGAACCTCTGCAAGGAAGCCGCCGAGCTGGGCGTCTGGGAAAAATATAATGTCCGGCTTATCGGGGTGGATATTGATGCTATTGATACCGCAGAAGACCGCGAGAAATTCAGACAGCTCATGGTCAGGATCGGGATTGCCGTAGCGCCTTCGCGTGTTGCCAACTCGCTGCTCGAGGGAAAAGAATTCGCGCAGGATATTGGTTTCCCGCTGGTGATCCGACCCTCCTTTACCCTGGGGGGCACGGGAGGCGGCTTCGTGCTGAATAAGGAGGAGCTGGATGCCGCACTGGACAAGGGATTGAAGGCCTCCCCCATACACGAAGTGCTGGTGGAAAAAGCCGTGCTGGGCTGGAAAGAATTCGAGCTCGAATTATTAAGAGACAAAAATGATAATGTAACTATCATCTGCACGGTGGAAAACATGGATCCCATGGGCGTTCACACCGGCGATTCGATAACGGTTGCACCCGCCATGACGCTTAGCGACACGGCTTTCCAGGATATGCGGAATAAAGCCATCCTGATGATGCGTTCCCTGGGAAATTTCGCCGGCGGTTGCAACGTGCAGTTCGCCCTCAATCCCGAAACGGAAGAACTCATTTCCGTGGAAATAAATCCCCGGGTATCCCGCTCTTCCGCACTCGCGTCAAAAGCCACAGGGTATCCCATCGCGAAAATCGCCGCAAAGCTGGCCATCGGTTATACACTGGATGAACTGAAGAACCAGATCACCCAAACTACTTCGGCATATTTTGAACCCGTGCAGGATTATGTGATCGTGAAAATGCCGCGCTGGAATTTCGACAAGTTCAAGGGGGCCAACGATACGCTGGGACTGCAGATGAAAAGTGTAGGGGAAGTAATGGCCATCGGCAGGAGTTTTACGGAAGCTGTTCAGAAAGCCTGCCAGAGCCTGGAGAATAATGCCGTGGGACTTGGCTATTATGGCAAGAGCCAGTTGCATGCGGAAGAACTGATCGAATATATTAAGATTCCGAAATGGGACCGGATTTTCCGGATCAAGGATGCGCTCATGCTGGGTGTGAGCGTAAAAACCATTTCGCAGATCACCGGAATAGACCGGTGGTTCCTGTTTGAAATCCAGAAGATCTGTTTGGTGGAAAAAGAATTGCTGAAATATAAGATGGACAGCCTGCCCATTGACCTGCTCCGCGAAGCAAAGAGCCTGGGATTTAGCGATATTCAGATCGCGGGTATCATGCAGGATGGGAATGAGGAAGTGGTTTTTGAAAAACGAAAAGCAGCAAATATCCGGCGCGTCTTTAAAATGGTGGACACCTGCAGCGCCGAATTCGAAGCCAAAACACCTTATTTCTATTCGAGCTTTGAAAACGGCGGCATCAGCGAGAGCCTGGTCAGCAACAAAAAGAAAATCATTATCCTCGGATCGGGCCCCAACCGGATCGGTCAGGGAATAGAATTCGACTACTGCTGCGTTCACGGATTGCTGGCAGTAAAGGAATGCGGATATGAGGCCATCATGGTGAACTGTAATCCCGAGACCGTATCCACAGATTTTGATATTGCCGATAAACTTTATTTTGAACCGGTATTCTGGGAACATCTCCGGGATATAATAGACCATGAGAAACCCGACGGGGTCATCGTTCAGCTCGGCGGACAAACGGCTCTCAAACTCGCAGAAAAACTGCAGGAAAAAGGAATTCCCATTATCGGTACCTCCTACGATAATATGGATATCGCCGAAGACCGCGGGAGGTTCAGCGATATGCTGAAGGAAATGGATATCCCCTATCCTTCTTATGGAACTGCTTATACCGTGGATGAAGCAGTGGAAGTAGCGAAGATTGTTGGCTTCCCGGTATTGGTGCGCCCCAGTTATGTGCTCGGCGGACAAAGAATGCGGATCGTGATAAATGATGATGAACTCGAAAAAGCCGTGATCAGCTTACTGAAACATATTCCCGGAAATAAAATACTGATCGATCATTTCCTGGACCGCTGCCAGGAAGCGGAAATTGACGGTATCTGCGACGGAGACGAATTTCATGTGATGGGCGTGATGGAACATATTGAACCGGCGGGAATACACAGCGGCGACAGCAATGCGGTGCTACCCCAGTTTAACCTTACTCCGCTGGTGGTGGAAACCATGGAAGAATATGCCAGGAAAATTGCCTTCCGGCTAAATATCCGGGGACTGATCAATATCCAGTTCGCCATTAAAAACGGAAAAGTGTATGTTATCGAAGCCAATCCCCGGGCTTCCAGAACAACGCCCTTCATTGCAAAAGCTTATCAGATTCCCTACCTGAACATCGCCACCAAAGTGATGATGGGCCAAAACAAACTGAAGGATTTTACTTTTCAGAAAAAGCTGAAAGGCTATGCCATCAAGGAACCGGTATTCAGTTTTGATAAATTTCCCGGAGTGAACAAAGAGCTGGGTCCGGAAATGAAATCTACCGGAGAAGCCATCCGCTTCATAAAAGATTTGAAAGATCCTTATTTCAGGCAATTGTATAAGGACAGGAGCATGTACCTGAGCAAGTAGGATTATGCGTCGACCAGTCCGTTGCGGATGGCATACATGACAAGTCCTACCCGCGACTTGACCTTCAGTTTTTCGTAGAGGCTGTTGCGGTATTCATCCACCGTGCGCGGACTTACATACATTTTCGCCGCAATATCCTTGTAGGTGATCTCGGTGCAGATCAGGCGGAGAAAATCTTTTTCCTTTTGCGTTAAAGGCTGGGGTTCCTGTACGCGGTCAACATCCTTATGCAGGCCACTGATGATCTTCCCGGAAATATAATCGGAGAGATAGAAATTCTTTTTCATCACAGAATCCAGGGCATTTTTCAATTCATCCGGATCAATATTCTTCAGAATATAACCCTTGGCGCCAAGCCGGAGCATTTTGATGATCGTTTTTTCATCGCTGAACATGGAGAGCGCCAGGATCTTGATTTTGGGATAATTTTTGTTCAGCCAGCCGGCGGTTTCGAAACCGTCCATTTCCGGCATATTCACATCCAGCAAAACCAGGTCGGGAACAATATGCTGGGCAATTTTATTTTTGATTTCCCTCCCGTTATCCGCTTCGAACAGTACCATATAATCGTCGAAGGAACTGATAAGTTTTCCTAATGCCTTTCTCAGCAGGGTGTGATCATCTGCAATTGCTACCTGTATCTGCCTGGGAACTGAAGCCATAATACTGCCTAAGATAGTTGATTCAAAGCTAATGCCACGGAGATGGTGGTCCCCTTTCCGGGTTCGCTCAAAATGGACATATTCGCACCAATCATCTTGGCGCGGTTCCGCATACTCTTCAGACCCAACCCGCTGGAACCACTGGTGGATTCCTTTTTTTGCCGGGTATTGAACCCAACTCCGTTATCCTGAATGGTCATTACAAAGGTATAATCAGGAGAATAAACAATGGACACATTTACCTGGCTGGCTTTTGAATGTTTAAGAATATTATTCATCATCTCCTGATACATGCGAAACAGGAAAATGGATTTTTGTTCGGGAAAATGAAACTCATCGCCTTCCACGTCGTAATTTACTTCCAGCAGGCCGGTTCTCCGGATGGAAGCAACGTCAAAATTAATGGCTTCCTGCAAACCGATATCTGAAATCCTGTCCGTGTGAAGACTTTTGGTCAGATCCGCCATATCGTGGATCACTTTATGGAGCATTTCTTTCGAATTCTGCACTCCTTCAAAAGCAGGGTGGTCCTTTTCGATCGGGGCAATGGACATCCAGAGTTTGATTACCGAAAGGGTTTGCCCAATATTGTCGTGCAATTCCTGGGCGATGGTCTTCAGCGTTGATTCCTGAATTTCCAGCTGGGACCGGAGGGCTTCATGCTCATATTCCTCCTTCATCCTGATCAGTTCCTGTTCCTGTTTCTGCCGTTTCCTCTGGTAGAGAAAAAACATGCCCAGGATAAAGCCGACCAGCAAAAGGGCCAGCAGGGTACCCGCGAGGATTACGAAGTAGATTTCCTGATTTTGATCCTGCATAGGAAAGCGATGGTAAATAATAGGTAAGATAAAATATTTATGATCATCAGGAGGTTCAATAAATTATTCAAAACGATTTTTGGTGCGGTTTTCATAAAGTCCACCAACCCCCAGTAGGGAAAGGTCACTACGTAAGAAAACAGAATTGCTGTACAGATCCAGAACGACGGTTCATTTTTTATATTGATTGTTTTGGGAAGCTGAAATAACTCCCAAAAATAAATAATGCAAAAAACGACAATCAGAATACAGCCGACGGTATAGATCTTGGATTGAAAATCACTTTCCGCGCTGAAATAAAACATATTGAAGATAGCTACGAGCGGATATGCGATCAGGATGAAAAGGAGTAAGGATTTTACCCTTTTGTTCTGAATGATCGACCTCAGGACAAAAAAGTAAAATATAAATTCAAAATTGGAATAACTGCTGTAGAGGAATCCGTTATGAATACCATGCTGACTCATGTAAAGTCCAATCTTCTGGACAAGGATAGTGGCAAGCAAATAAAACGGGCATAATCGCAGATACAATGGAGTCCCCTTTTGAAAAAAAGTCGTTAAGCTTAAAACAAAACTCGCCACCAACACGGATAGAACAATCACATCCAGCATAAAGACCGGTCTTTGATACAAATAAAAAAACCCCTGACAGGGGTTTTTATTGTGTAAAACCTGTTTTGATTTGATTTAAACTACCTCAATTCCGTCTTCGCCCTTATCAATAATGGTAATTCCAATATCTCCTCCACCGAAAGTGCCACAATGGGGCGGACAAAGAGCCGCCATATTAAAGCCAAGGATTGTTTCGGTACCGTTCCTGGTAATATAAACATCTTTATTGACCGTAGTGCCCATATTTGTTGTTCTGGACTTGGTAGCAACCATAACGATGCTCTGGCGGCCGGCATATTCGGGCTTTTCTGCATAATCCGCAGGGTAAGTCATAAAATAGAATTTTACCCCGTCGGCGCCGTACTGCTTCATATTGTCCAAAAAGCCTTGAACATCTTCAGCGCTATACCATGCGCTCAAAGAATCTGCTTTGCCAATACGCTCAGAATTGTGAGCCCATCTTTCTTTTTTGTACTCTCTTAAAACGGTGTCTACGAACTCGGTGTTGACATACTTGCCAACCCGGACAGCTTTTTTTTCTTTTGTGATCATTAGTTTGAAGTTTTCAGGAAGTGATAAAAAATTATAACACCCTAAAAATATCGAGGACTTCAAAGCAAATGCCCTACAAAGAAATGTTAGTCAAAGAATTACAAATTAATAATATTTGTAAGATGAAGAGAGTCAATCAGTACCGTTAAAAGACGGTCAAAAATACCGTCATTTAACGGTACAATTACCGTGAAAGCCGCGGACATTAACCCCGTAAAAAAAATGGAAATAACTGCGGGTTCACGCAGAAAAGCAGCTTGCTTCGCAGATGGGAAGATATTTTGCAGATACCCCGAAGGAGCAGTCATTATCATTTTTAAGCTGAAGATTCCTGAAAATTGTCAGTTGAACATATATCCAATTACAAGTTAACGGATTCGACAGGTTTTTCCTATACCAGTAAGCCCCTAAGGGTATTATTTAGAAAATTTTCTTCCAAAAAATGGATCATGAAAAATCATTTTCATTCCCATATTTGGAAAGAAGCGCCGTTCCTCCGGCTGCTCATTCCGCTGGCTGCCGGAATCCTTTTACAATATTTTTTGCCAATTACCAAATCCTTCAACGGCCTGATCCTGATTTGCAGTGCCTTACTGCTCACTTTTTCCCTGTTCCTGCCCCTGCCGTCATTTTTCGGATGGGGCTGGATGATGGGCCTCGCGATTCATCTTTCTTTCCTGTCCCTGGGGAGACTGCTGATGATCACCCGGCAGGACATTCCTGTTTCCCTGGACAATATTCCCGGCGGGAACGGATTGCTGATCGCAAAACTGGAAAACGAGCCGGTAAAAAAATCCGGATCCTATAAATCCATCGCCAGCATTCAGGGCCTTTGTTACGGTCACGCGTATTTCCGGGAAAGGGAGAAGGTATTTATTTATTTCAGGGGAGACAGTTTGCCCGCAGAACTCCATACGGGCGCTCTTATTATTTTCAGGAAGGATTTAAAGCCCATTGAAAATTCAGCCTTCTTTGGCGGATTTGACTACCGGCAGTACTGCCGGCTTAAGCATATCTACTCCCAGGTATTTTTAAGATCAGCTGAGTTTTCCATTCTGGGGTATGAAAATGAAAACCTTTTCCGTTCCTGTTTAATATCCTGGCGAAAAAACCTGCTCAGCATCATCCGCCGGTATATTTCAGGCGAAGCGGAAACGGGCCTGATGGAAGCCCTGATGATCGGATACACAGAGGACCTCGACCGGTCCCTGATGCAATCCTACTCGGATACCGGTGTAGTTCACATTATCGCTATTTCCGGGCTTCACCTGGCACTGATTTATCAGATCCTGCAACTGCTGCTGCGAAAAATAAAGGCCGAAAAATACGGCCGCTGGCTAAAACTGATTATCCTGCTCAGTGCTTTGTGGATTTTCAGCCTGTTAACCGGTGCATCCCCATCGGTGATCCGGTCCGCGGTCATGCTAAGTTCCGTTCTGCTGGCCGGAAATCTTTCGCGACAATCCGCCGTTTTTAATTCTCTGGCTTCCTCCGCCTTCCTCCTGCTCTGCTACGATCCGCTATGGCTCTGGGACACCGGTTTTCAGCTGAGTTATACGGCTGTGCTGAGCCTGGTTATTTTTCTGAAGCCCATCCAGGTCCTGTTCCGGTTACAAAACCGCTTACTCTCCGGGCTGTGGAATTCTGCTTCGGTGAGCCTGGCAGCCCAGGTGCTGACCACACCCATCAGTGTTTATTATTTTCACCGGTTCCCCAATTATTTCCTGATCAGCAACCTGCTGGCCGTCCCCTTGTCCGGCGCCATCCTGATTGGCGGGATCCTGCTCTGTCTTTTTTCTTTTTTCCCCCTTATTGCCGGAGCCATTGGCTGGATACTGGAAAAAGGAATTGGTTTTCTGAACGGATTCGTCCGGTATGTCGCCCTTCTCCCCGGTGCCGTAACTGATCAGCTTACGGAAAACGCATGGCAGGTGGCGATTCTCTATTTCCTGATCTGTGCCGTTTATTGTTTTTTGAGAACGGGCAAAAAAAAATGGCTCCTGCTGGGGCTGGCATCTGTTTGCCTGTACCTCATAATGAGGTTTTAGGCTGCTTCAACCATACTTCAAAGCCGAAGAAACCCGCCCGCCCTTACCGCAACAGGTATCCCTTTGTGAAGAAATGCAATTGCCGTAAATTTGCGGCTCCCGGATTCCGGTTGAATATCCCTCCGCAGGATACTAATCTCCCGATATGACCAAAAAAATTCAATCAGCTCTTATTTCCGTTTTTTATAAAGACGGGCTCGAACCCATTGTCAGAGACCTGCACGCCCTGGGTATCCGGCTGCTGAGCACTGGCGGCACCAGGAGTTTTATTGAGGGACTCGGGATTCCCTGCACGGGTGTTGAGGACCTGACCCATTACCCTTCTATTTTGGGAGGAAGGGTTAAAACACTACATCCTTCGGTTTTTGGCGGTATCCTGGGCAGAAGGGAAGATCCACAGGATCTGAAGGAAATGAAAGAATTTCAGATCCCGGAAATAGATCTGGTAATCGTAGATCTTTATCCCTTTGAGGAAACCGTTGCCAGCACAAAAGAAGAAAAGCTGATCATTGAAAAAATAGATATCGGCGGCCCTTCCATGATCCGCGCTGCCGCAAAAAATTTCAGGCATGTGGCGGTGATCGCGCACAAAAGCGACTATGCTTTCCTGGAGAAATTATTAAAAGAACAAAAAGGGGAAACCAGCCTGCAGCAAAGAAAAGAGCTGGCCGCAAGGGCTTTTGATGTGGTTGCAGGTTACGACCTGGCCATTCATCAATATTTCAACCCCGGGAATCCCGTTTCTTCTTCAGCAGAACCCGTTCATCTGCGGTACGGAGAAAATCCGCATCAGCAGGCGTTTTTTGACGGCAACTGGAATACAATTTTCAGTCAGCTGCACGGCAAGGAAATTTCTTACAATAACCTCGTGGATATCGAAGCGGCGATACAACTGATCCGGGAATTTGAAGAAAAAACCGTTTTTGCGATCATTAAACATACCAATGTTTGTGGCATCTCCTGGCGCGACGGAACAGCAAACGCCTGGAAAGCCGCGCTCGCCGGGGATCCGGAAAGTGCATTCGGCGGCGTACTGATCTGCAGCAATGAAATTGACCAGGCGACAGCAGAAGCCATCAACGAATTATTTTTTGAAGTGCTGATCGCTCCGGCTTTTTCTGCAGAAGCGCTCGGCATTCTGAAGTCCAAAAAGAACAGGATCCTGTTACAGCTGTTTCCCGGAACATCTCTGGGCAGACAAAGCCGCAAGTCCCTGCTGAATGGTATTTTAGTGCAGGACAGCGATCAGGGCAACTACCTGAAATGGGAGGAGGTTGGCGGCAGGAACAGTACAGCTGAGGAAAAGGAAGATCTCCTCTTCGCCAACCTGGTATGCAAGCATTTAAAGTCAAATGCCATCGCATTGGTAAAAAACAAACAGCTGATTGGAAAAGGCTGCGGCCAGACCAGCCGTGTGGATGCATTGCGTCAGTCAATAGAAAAAGCCCGGCAATTCAAATTTGATTTGAAAGGAGCCGTGCTGGCATCTGATGCCTTTTTCCCTTTTGACGATTGCGTAAAAATTGCCGCCGCCGAAGGGGTGAGTTCCTTTATCCAACCGGGAGGCTCCATCCGGGACAAGGATTCCATCGCATTCTGCAAAGAACAAAACCTGGCCATGGTGATCACCGGGATGAGGCATTTCAGGCACTAATATTCCCCTACATATCCCAATAAATCTCCTCCTTCAAAAAAATCTCATATACCTCTTTCCATCCCCGGAACATGGGATCGGTGCCGAAAAAATTATTATGCCAGATGGTTACCATCAGGCCATTCAGTTTTTTTATTTTATGGTAATAACCCATCAATTCCAAAAATGCCTCCCTTGGTTCGAGCCCGTTTTCGTAAAATGCATTGGCATCCATAAAACAAAATGGAAATAACTCCAGCGCGGTTTGTTTTTCCTGCTCCAGATCGTACCAGTAGAAAGAAGAGGCAATGGAAGCCCGGAACCCGTTGGCTCCGCCATAACCCATCGAAAAATCCCTGTCAATTCCTGCAGCGATCAGGTGCCGGTAGGTATCCGGCATAGTCATCCGGATATAATGCTGGCGGCTGTATTTCACGAGCCTGCCAGTAATATTTTCCAGGCAATTTATTTCTTTCTGTAAAACCTGTTCATCCTCGCCGCTTTGCCAGGAAGGATGAATCCCCACCCTGTATCCGCTGGCATGATAGGCTACCAGCGATTTCATTTCCTTCTTTTCAGGAGAAATATTCTTATCCACTCCTTTTTGTTTCCGCGCAAGGAGGAAAAAATAATAAGGGCGGGTCCGGCAATAGAGATGCAGGGAATCGAGCCACTCGTAAACATCAAAGGGATCTTTCTTTTTCCCGGATAAGACATCCCACCTGTCGCCCAGCCGGCTCCATTCCCCCTTCAAAAAAGACCGGGCAAAACCGCCGGCATTTCTTTTAAATCCCTTGTACTTGTAGGACCAGGCCATATCAATATCATAACTCGGAATAAATTTGAAATCTTTTATCCGGAAAAGCAATGACGGAAATTTTTCCTGTATTGTTTTTTTAAACTGTTCCAGCCAGCAATTGATGAGGGGGATGTCCAGGAATTTTTCCCTGAATGCCAGCGAGGACCGGTAGGAAAACCTTCCGTAATGATCAGGTTCATGCGGCAGCCATTCTTCATAACGGCTCAGCAGATAGAAAGCGGCCGCGAAAATATCGAAGGGATAGTCTCCATCCGTTTTAAAAAACGCGACCTGCTCCTGAAAATAAAAACAACTGATCCCCTGTTCCCTGATCCCGGTTTCAAAGAGCAGCGAATGAGGCCGGAGAAAAAATTCCTCTGTCGTTATACGGGTATCCGAATAGTTTATTTTGGGTCCGTTCCCGGCAATGAATAAATTTTTGTCGGTTGTCAGCCTGATGGGTTCATTAAAAATTTCCTTGCCGGTCAGCCCGGCGATATAGGATAGCCGGGGAGAATTATGGTGGCTATAGAGCAGCATTGTTTATGCTTTCCTGCTTTCTTTCCATTGTTCATTAAAGGTTTTTTGGGGGAAAATCAGGTCGGCTCTTTCTCCCGTCCACCCTTTGAACATCCGGTTGATAATCCAGTTTTTCATTTTGTGGTTTCCCATATTCATCCATTTGCGGTGCAGGCTGGCCTGCTTCCAGCCGCGCCAGGCTGCCTTTTCCATCCAGCCCGGATCGCCTTCCTGCACTGCTTCGTGCCTGTTTTCCAGGAGGATTTCATGCAGATTAATTCTCACCGGACAAACCTCTGTGCAATTTCCGCAAAGCGAGGAAGCATAACTGAGGTGATTCCATTGCTTCATACCCCGGAGATGCGGGGTGATTACCGCGCCGATCGGTCCGCTGTACGTACTTTCATAAGCATGCCCGCCAATATTTTTATACACGGGGCAGGCATTCAGGCAGGCCCCGCAGCGGATACAGTACAAACTCTCCCGTACTTTGACATTTGAAAGCAGATTGGTTCTTCCATTATCCAGCAGGATCACATACATTTCTTCCGGGCCATCGTGTTCGCCGGCTTGTTTTGGACCTGAAACAATGCTATTGTAAGAGGTAACACGCTGTCCGGTCCCAAAAGTGGACAGTAGCGGCCAGAAGAGCGCCAGATCAGTGAGGGAAGGGATCAGCTTTTCGATTCCGGTAATCACAATATGGGTTTTGGGAAACGCACAGCTGAGCCGGCCGTTCCCTTCGTTTTCCGTGATCGCAATGCTTCCGGTTTCCGCAATAATAAAATTCGCTCCGGTAATGCCGATGGCCGCTTCCGGATATTTTGTCCGCAGTTTATCTCTCGCCACGAGGGTTAATTCCGCAGGGGAAAGGCCGGGCGCCGAATGAAGTTTCTCATGGAAAAGCCGGGCAATATCTTCCTTGCTTTTATGCATTGCCGGCGTTACAATATGATAAGGAGGCTCGTGATCCAGCTGCTGGATATATTCTCCCAGATCTGTTTCAACACTTTCAATACCATTCTTCTCCAGAAATTCATTCAGGTGAATCTCTTCCGTTACCATGCTCTTACTTTTCACGATGCTGCGGCAATTTTTTTCCCGGCAGATTGTGATAATTTCCTGCAATGCGTCTTCTGCAGTTTCCGCCCAGATCACTTTTCCGCCCCGGCTGCTGAAGGCCTGCTCAAAACGTTCGAGTTGCTGATCCAGCGTCTCGATGGCGCGCCATTTTATATTTTTAGCTCTTTCCCTCGCGAGATTCACATTATCGAATTGTTGTTTCCCCTGCGGTACAACAGATTCATATTTACCAATATTAAAATTGATTTTTTTGCGGTGATCCAGATCAGCAGCCTTGATCCGGCTTTTATCTAAAAAGGAAGCAGCCTGCCCGTTAGTACTCATAAGATGAAGTTAATAAATATGACTGAGCGGAACAGGCAACTATTTCCCGTTCATGCCTGTCAGGCTTTTCATACTGTCAATTCCCCCGGTTACCCGGCATTTGAAAACAATCCTGACGCTGTACTTACAGGCATCATCGTTCCCGGAGTGCGCATTCTTCTGATAGAATTTCCTGTAGGTGGCCCGGTATTCTCCGATAATCACTTCATCGGTTATAAACATGGGTTCCTGGTAGAGCCTGAGCGACTGGGATTCGGGCTCGGCGAGGATGTTTTGCCGGTACACAGAGTCTTCCCTGGAAACTTTATAAATTTCGCGGTTCTTTTTATTCGCGTGCAGGGAACTGGTGAATCTGTCCTGGTGAATCTTTATTCCGACACCCAGGCCCACAGAAGCTCCCAGTCCGCTGTTCAGCAGCAGCGTATCGTCGTATTTAAAACATATACAACCCGCGGGAAAAAAATCAAAATGTATATTCTTTGGCGGCTTTACGAGTTTACCATTCCGGTATAAATAAAAATCGGCAATATTATTCTGCAGTTGCAGTTTCTTTTTACTGCGCAGTATCTTTTTTGAGTTCAGCGGATAACTGTAGTAGGGCAGCACACGGTAGGTTTTCCAGGATGAATCCGACTGGGCCCGCGCCCGGAAACCGGATAAGAAAAAACAGGCAGCGAAAACGAGGGCGGGAATAATTCTCATAGTCAAAATCAGGCTTTTTCCTTTAATTTATGTTTAGCAGCTGCTTCCAGGGTCAGATAAAATCCGGAACCGTATTTCCGGATCAGGGCTTCTTTCAGAAATTGATATACGGGCACTTTCAGTTTTTTTCCCAGTTTACAGGCTGCCCTGCACAGATCCTCCCGTGGTTCATAATTCACGTATTCCAGATCCTGCCTTTTACTTCTGGAAATCTTTACCGGAAACAAATGACAACTGATGGGTTTTTTCCAGGAAATCTTTTTATCGAGATAAGCCTGTTCAATACCACATTTGATCACTCCCTGTTTGTCGCGGAACCCATAAGCGCAGATCCGGCCTCCGACGGTTGGCGTAACCCAGCCGAATTCCTGATCGTAGGAATAGAGGCCTTCCTTTTCCAGCACTTTCCTTCCTTCTTCCGTAAGATAAGGTTTTACCTGCTGGTAAATATCCCGCAGGATCTGCAATTCCTCTTTTTCCAGCGGTGCCCCCGTATCTCCATCCTCACAGCAGCCGCCTTTGCAGGCGTTGAGATCACACACAAACTGTTCTGCGGCAACCTGGTCGCTGATTAAAATATTGTCTATAGCTATCAAGGAGAAGTTTAATGATCCGCGCGCAAAGTTAGGAGAAAAAGAGGTTTAACCATATCAGTTGCGCCCGTTTTCCCACCGCAGTGTATTGATCATGTGGCGCATGTCTGTTTGAAGGAACTGGTTCACAATGCTTAAGGAATCTTCATTCGGGGTGGTATCGAAATAAAGGGCTCCCCGCAGGAAATGTTTAACAGAATCGCTCACGAAAAACTGGTTTGCCGTGGCTGCATTTCCGCCCACATGGAAAAAAATCCCATGTACGCCCAGGGGGGTGCTGATGAGCGAATCTTCAATAGATGTTGCTTTGTACGTGTTTTTATAAGTCATTTTGTAGGCATCTTCCCGGAGTTTGGAAAAATTATTTCCTTCCACTTTTTTGTAACTGATATAGATGCGGGCATGGAAGCGCGGAAAATCCACGTTGATCCAGTAAGGGTTTTCCGGTTTATCGCCGAAAAAAGAGGTATCCCGTATGATTTTCGCGTAAACCGGGTATTCAAATGAGTAGGGAAATTCAGGCAGACGGAAGGTCTGGTAGGCATGTTTTGGAAAATCGATGCGAAAATAACCCCGGGGTTTCGGGGTGTACACACTGTTGCAGCCAATCAGGATCATTATCAGGAGAAAGCCGTAAACGGAAGGGGATCTTTTAACCAATCGGGAAGGTTTTACTGTTTAATGAGCACTTTTACTTTTTTGATCCGGCTGCTGTCGGCATCCAGTATCGTAAACTGAAAATCCCCGCAATTGATTACATCGTTTACTTTGGGAATTTCACCGGCCAGTTCCAGGATCAGTCCGGCCAGTGAATCGGCATCTCCTTTTACCTGATCAAAGGTATTTAATGGAATATTCATTGCTTTGCAAACATCATTCATCATCCTTCTCCCTTCAAAAATAAAAGTTCCGTCTTCCTGCTTTGAAGAGCTGCCTTCGTCTTCATCAAATTCATCTTTTATATCCCCGATCACTTCTTCCATTATGTCTTCGAGGGTTACTATACCGCTGGTTCCGCCAAATTCGTCCACTACAATGGCAAAATGGATCCGGTCCGTCTGGAACTCCTGCATCAGATCCTTGATCATTTTATGTTCGTGCACAAAATAGGGAGCGCGGAGCAGGGCACGCCAGTCGTAGTAATCCGGCTCGTTGAGCCAGGGAATCAGATCCTTGGTATGGATCATGCCGGTGATCTCATCCAGGCTTTTTTTATATACCGGTAACCGGGAGTAATGCAGTTCTTCCACTTTCTGTTTCAACTGACCGAAGTTCAGACTGTCTTCCACCCCGTTAACATCCAACCGGGTTTTCATGATCTGCTTTACGGTGATATGTCCGAATTTGATAATCCCTTTCAGGATATTTTTCTCCTCTTCCGTGGTATCATTGTCAATAGCATGATCCAGTTCTTCGAGACTGTTGGCAGCAGAGCGCTGACTTCCGAACAAACGTTCGAGTTTTTCAGACTGACTGGCCAGCAAAACGCCCAGCCGTTTAAAGAGCAGATGGATGACCTCCGTGACGCCGGAAGTGTAAAAAGCAAATTGCAGGGTGTTCTGGCTGGCCCAGACCTTTGGCATCACTTCACCAAAAAGTATGAGTACAAAACTCACCATGATCACTTTGATGAGAAATTCAAAAAACCAGTAATCCTGCTTGAACAGGATGACCTGATCGATCAGAAAATTGGAAAGAATGATAATACCGATATTCAGCAGGATGTTGGCGATCAGCAAAGAAGCCAGCAGGGCCTTGGGTTCTTCCAGCAGATTCACGATCCTTCTCCAGGAACTGTCCTGTTTTGTTTTCAGGATATTGATCTCTTTATCACTTAGGGAAAAGAAAGCGATGCGTGAGCCGGAAACAATAAAGGACATGACCAGGAAAAAAAGAATCAGAAGCACCAGAACGGTGGTCGCCTGTACGTTGATGATGAGCAGTAAATCAGAAAGACCGCTAGCCGCTGACATGTTTAAAGGGTGATCCAAAATTTCCGGTTTCGTTAAAAATCCCTGCCCGCCACGCAACCACTAATACGGTCCGTTATTTCAGGATTGTAAATTTATACAAAATCCATGGCTATTTCCCTCAAAAAGGTAAATCGGGAGAAGGTTCTCCCATCGGTGCAGTATCCGGACCATTCAACCCTTCCAAACCTTCCGGGGGAGGAAGCGGAGCATGCGTTGCATCTGTCCGTTTATCAAGCATAATCAGATTATCCCCAACCACTTCTGTCGCAAATTTCTTATTCCCTTCCTTATCCTCCCAGCTGCGGGTTCTCAGCCGGCCTTCAATATAGACGAGGCTTCCCTTGTGCAGGTATTTGCTCGCAAGTTCAGCCAGTCCTCTCCACAGCACCACGGTATGCCATTCAGTTTGTGAAATGAGCTTTCCTGCCCTGTCTTTAAAGGTTTCCGTGGTTGCGAGTGAAAATTTAGCAACCCCGATATTTCCTTCGAGATATTGAACATCCGGATCCTTGCCTAAATTTCCGATCAGCATCACTCTGTTTACTCCTCTCATAACCTGTTTATTTAAATTTCCGGTATTTAACCATCAAAAGTTTTACCAGAATTCAGGTTTTGGGGAATAAAGCGCTTTTAAGATAGCTGCTGATCAGTCCGGGAAAGGGATATTGATCCAGTTCTGCGGCCGTGACACGCCGGTAATCCTGCAACTGCCCGGTTTGTTTTTTCAGTCTGATATGAACAAAACATCCGTGAATGGTTTGGTGCGTAAGTGTTTGGATAATTTCCGATGAGATGCGGAGGATCCGAAAACCGGTTTTACCGAAATTCTTTTGAACAAATCCGCATTTCCCGATCTGCTGATGAGGTATTAATTTCCCATTTTCCCATAGCACAAATTCATACAGGTTTTTCCAGATATCATTTCCCCTTCGCTCCCGGATCCAGTAGCTTCCGTCTCCGGCATCCACTATAAAATAATAAAACCAGCGTTCCTTTCTGGCCGGCATCTTTTCCTTTGCCGGAAGTAAATCCACCCAATGGTGCAGAAATGCCTGGCAATTTTTTGACTGCACGCAGGACGTACATAAAGGATTTGCAGGTTTACAGATCAGCGCGCCGAAATCCATCATGGCCTGATTATACTTACCCGGATCCTTTTTATCCAGCAAGGCATCGGCCAGCATCTGAAAAAGTTTTTTATCCTTCACAGACTTTACCGGCAACCGGATTCCAAAATATCTGGACAATACTCTTTGCACGTTTGCGTCCACCACCGCATAAGGCAGGCTGAATGCAAATGAAGCGATGGCGGCTGCCGTGTAGGGGCCTATTCCGGGAAGCGCCAGAATTTTTTCATAATCCGCCGGAAAGCTGCCACGGTGTTCCTTAACAATTATTTTTGCAGCCGCCAGGAGATTCCGGCAGCGACTGTAATAACCCAGCCCTTCCCATAATTTGAATACTTCTTTTTCTTTTGCGACGGCGAGTGACTTCAGGCCTGGATATCTCCTGATAAATTTCTCATAATATGCCCGGCCCTGTTCAACCCGTGTTTGCTGCAGAATGATTTCACTCAGCCAGATCCGGTAAGGGTTTTTTTCTCCCTTCCAGGGCATCTGCCGGGTATTTTCCTTAGCGCTCCAACGCAATAATTTTTTACTGAAATCCATGTTAGCCATTGGAAAAAAGAATTTAAAAAAAGCTTATGCTGCTGATTATCAGCAACTTATAATATACTGAAAAGCAAGGCATTAGCAGGCAGGCCAATAAAAAAATAAGTTGTTCATGAGAAATAGATTGCGGATTAATTTTTTTGTTATATATTTAAAATCAGAAACTTATAAAACAATTGAGCCATGAGAAAGGCAGACCTCGTTAATCAAATTTCGGATAAAACAGGTATACCTAAGGTAGACGTTTTGGTTACATTGGAAACCATGTTTAAAGAAGTTAAGGATACGCTCTCCAAGGGAGAAAATATCTACATACGCGGATTCGGAAGTTTTATCACCAAAAAGCGGGCGGCAAAAATCGGCCGGAATATTAAAAAGAATATTGCAGTTCATATTCCGGAGCATTTTATTCCTTCTTTCAAACCGGCAAAGGAATTTGTAGCAGAAGTAAAAAAATTACAGTCCATCAAGGAAAATCAGCCAAACCCTGACGAAGAGGCGTAATTTCGCCGGATAAATTTCCAAGGTGAAGAAAAAGCAATTACTGGTGGCAGGAGCCGGAATACTTATTCTGGTTGTATTTTATTTTTTTGGAAATACCGTTCCCCCACTTAAAAAGTCAGACAGTGTTTCCGGTTCGCAGGAATCTGCTAAAGCGCTTGATATCAAGGCAATCCTTGAAGTCAGCAAATCAAAACTCAGTCCTTCGCGGCTGGCTTATGTGAACAGGCTGGAGAATTCGGTTGTGCGGGGAGACGTAAAAAACCAACAGATCGAATCCTATCATCTCCTGTCAGATTTCTGGAAGGATTCAGTCCAAAATGCCTTTCTTCCCTCAGTTTATTATCTGTCGGAAGCAGCAAAATTGGAAAATTCTGAAAAAAGTCTCACTTTTGCAGCCCAATTATTTTTGAGCAACCTGCGAGGTCAGGACAATCCGGCGCTAAGAAGCTGGATGGCAAATCAAAGCAGGGATCTTTTTGAAAGGGCAGAAAAACTGAACCCGGCCAATGATTCAACAGTAATCGGATTAGGAGCTACCTATATTTTTGGCAGTTCCGGGCAGGAACCCATGGATGTGATGAAAGGAATTCAGAAAATCCTGGAAGTGGCCCGGAGAGATTCGCTGAACCTGTACGCCCAGTTAATGCTGGGGCTTGGAGGAATAGAGTCCGGGCAGTATGATAAAGCGATACCGCGCCTGCTGATGGTGGCCAGGCATGATCCGGCAAATCTGGAAGCGATATTGAGCCTGGGAGAAGCATATGAAAGAACGGGCGAGAAGGAAGCAGCGAGGAAATGGTATATGGTCGCAAAAAAAGAAACGGATAACCCGGATCTGGTCAAGGCCATCAACGAACGACTGGAATCATTAAAATAAGCGCGCGGCTGCGCAGAGAAAAATAATTAGTTAACTAAAAAAGCATTTATCGATGCCTTGTGGTAAAAAAAGGAAGCGACATAAAATTGCAACCCATAAAAGAAAGAAAAGATTGCGTAAGAACCGTCATAAGAAGAAGAATAAATAACGCACTCCGGGCCGGAATGCCCTGCCGGCCTATATTTCCTGCTGAATCAAATTTATTTACTTACGCTACACAAACATGCATGTATGCATCCGTATAGGTGCTTAATTAAATCCCCCTCAGCATTGGATTCCTTTTTATTCATGTACAGGTTAAGCGTTAAATGCAACTCACACATTGAATAAGGAACTGATTATAAATGCGGCCCCCCAGGGGGTGGAAATCGCCCTGCTGGAGGATAAAAAGCTGGTAGAATTGCACCATGAAAAAACTGACGCCAGTTTTGCCGTGGGTGATTTGTACCTGGGAAAGGTGAAAAAATTAATACCCGGACTAAATGCCGCATTTGTGGATGTCGGCTTTGAGAAGGATGCCTTTCTCCATTATACTGATCTCAGTCCTTACGCCCGTTCCCTGCTCAAGTTCACCCAGCAAAGTATGCTGGATACAAGCGATAACGGATTCGATTTCGGTTCCTTCGCTGTTGAACCGGAGATCGTCAAAACCGGTAAGATCAATGAAGTGCTCAGCGGCAAGCCGAATATTCTGGTGCAGATTCTGAAAGAACCCATTGCTGCCAAAGGCCCCCGGCTAAGTTGCGAGATCTCCCTTCCCGGACGCTTTGTGGTCATCACGCCATTTAATGATATTGTTGCTGTTTCCAGGAAAATACATTCTTCTGATGAGAGGAAAAGGCTTCAGAAAATTGTGGAAGCCATTAAACCAAAAAACTTCGGCGTCATCGTTCGAACAGCGGCAGAGGGAAAAAATACTGCCGAATTGCATGAAGACCTGACCGATCTTGTGGTCACCTGGAAACTGATCCAGCATAACCTGAAAGCTGCTGTGGCTCCTGCAAAAATCCTGAGCGAGCAAACCAAGACCACCAGCATGCTCCGGGATCTGCTCAATGAAGATTTCAACAAGATCGTGGTCAACGACCGGAACCTGTATAATGATACCCGCGCCTATATCCAGCGGATAGCCGCAGATAAAATAGATATCGTTTCCTATTATAATAACGGATCCCCGCTCTTCGACCATTTTGGAATCACCAAACAGGTAAAGGCTGCATTTGGAAAAACCGTCAATCTCCCGAGCGGGGCCTACCTTATCGTTGAACATACCGAAGCACTGCACGTGATTGACGTAAACAGCGGTTATAAAAGCGTAAGCAATAACCAGGAACAAAATGCACTGGAAACGAATCTGGAAGCCGCTGAAGAAATTGCCCGGCAGCTCCGCCTGCGCGACCTGGGGGGCATTATTGTAGCGGATTTCATTGATATGAAATTCCCGGATAATAAACGGAAACTGGTCGAAGCCATGGAGACCTATATGCGTACAGACCGGGCCAAACATGCCGTTCTGCCCATCTCCAAATTCGGCCTGATGCAGATCACCCGCCAGCGGATGAAACCCCAGATTACCATCAATACCCAGGAAATCTGCCCAACCTGCAACGGAACCGGTAAAATCTCCTCGGCCCTCATCCTCGAGGATGAAATCGAAAAAAACCTCAGCTACCTCCTCAATCACCAGCACAAGGACCTGATCCTGACCGTGCATCCCATCATGCATGCCTACCTAACCAAGGGCGGCTTTTTCTTCAGTAAAAGGTCCAAATGGCGCTGGAAATACAAACAACCCATCCAGGTTAAGTCCAACAACAATTACCACATGACAGAATTTCACTTTTTCGATAAACAGGAGGAGGAAATCAAGCTCTGATGCCCTCCGGAAGGGTAGTTTTTTCCCGATTTTGACCGGAAAACCGGCCAAATGGTATTAAATAAAATCATAATATTACGTTCCCCCGCTCATCACTTTTTTTGTGCAAAAAATAGTTTTTTGCACTGTTTTCAGGGCATTCTTTATTGCGATAAAGCGCTCGCCAGGGCCTTAGAGAATAAGTGTAAATATCTATTTACCAACCGTTTACAAGATGATTTTTTTTTAAAAGCGCCAGCAGGTTCCGGGCGTAAAGTTATCAACAGAAACAAAAATTAATTTTGTTATGTGACCTGATTTTGTAATTTAGTGGAAGAATTTAATGGGTTAGTAAGTAAAAGGTCGGCTCTGGTAGCCGGCCTTTTTACTTTCTGTTCATCGAGCCACTATCTTTAGTGCATGAGTAAAATCAAAACCGCTTTCTTTTGCAGTAATTGCGGACAGGAGAGCGCCAAATGGCTGGGCAAGTGCCCATCCTGCGAACAATGGAATACTTTTTCAGAAGAAGTGATCAGCAAGGACGACCGCCTGGGTGAAGCAGCCTGGAGAAATTTTTCTCCAACAAAAAAAGAAATCAAAACCGTTTCGATTCAGGAAGTATTCAGTGCTGAGGAAAAAAGAATCATCACGCCTGATGCTGAATTAAACCGCGTACTCGGCGGAGGTATTGTTGCCGGCAGCATCGTCCTCGTTGCAGGAGAACCGGGAATTGGAAAAAGCACCCTGTTCCTGCAAATGGGTTTGCTCTTACATGAGGTCCGCACGCTCTACATCAGCGGCGAAGAAAGTGAACAACAAATCCGCATGCGGGCCGACCGGCTGAAAATAAAGGAACGGAAACTAATGCATGCCAGGGAAAATTTTTTCCTTCTCACGGAAACTGCCACCCAAACCATTTTTCAGGAAATAAAAAAGTTAAACCCCGGACTGGTTATTGTAGATTCCATTCAAACCCTGCAGTCATCTTATATTGAATCAACCCCGGGCAGTGTATCCCAGATACGTGAATGTGCAGCAGAATTTCAACGCTTCGCAAAAGAAACGAATACCCCTGTTTTTTTAATCGGTCATATTACCAAGGAAGGAAATATTGCGGGTCCGAAAATTCTGGAACACATGGTGGATACCGTTTTGCAGTTTGAAGGGGACCGGCATTATACCTATCGCATTTTGCGTACGCTGAAAAATCGTTTTGGCAGTACTTCCGAACTGGGGATTTACGAAATGACCGATGAAGGAATGCAGGAAGTAAATAATCCCAGCGAGATCCTGATCACACAAAAAGAAGATCAGCTCAGCGGAACCGCAATCGCCGCAAGCATAGAAGGGCAAAGGCCTTTACTGATTGAAGTGCAGGCCCTGGTTACCCCTTCCGTTTATGGAACCCCGCAAAGAACAGTGAGTGGATTCGACCTGAGGAGATTGCAGTTATTACTTGCTGTACTCGAAAAAAGAGGGGGTTTTCACTTTGGCATTAAGGATGTTTTTTTGAATATTGCAGGAGGACTGAAAGTAGAAGATCCGTCCATTGATTTGGCCGTGCTTTGCGCGCTCCTGAGTTCTTTTGAAGATGTTCCCCTGGCTTCGGATACCTGCTTTGCCGGAGAAGTCGGGCTGAGCGGAGAGATCCGGGCAGTGAACAGGATCGGACAAAGGATTGCAGAAGCGGAGAAACTCGGATTCAGTAAGATCCTCGTGTCAAAATACAATCAGAAAGGATTAAAAAATCATTCCCATCAGATTGAAGTGCTGATGATGGGTAAAGTGGAGGAAGTGTACAGACATCTATTTTAACATGGTCCGATCCGGGACCATAACCCCCGTCCGATCCGGGGACGAATTATAAAACATCTATTTTTAGGCGGGCCTGATTGGTAGAATTAGTTTATGAATTCGCCCAATGCTTTGTTGTCTGCACTTGCGCAGCTTTTTTTCCCGCACACCTGCTGCGGTTGTGGTACCGATCTGCTGACCACGGATTCGATCTTTTGCATTTATTGTCTTGGCGCAATGCCTTTAACCGGATTTGAAGACCATGCAGGAAATCCGGTAGAAAAAAATTTCTGGGGACGTGCAGACATCCGGGCCGCCAGCGCGCATCTTTACTTCACAAAAAATTCCACGGTACAACAAAGTCTTCACCAGTTCAAATATAAAGGAAGAAAAGAAATCGGCTTTTATTTTGGCCGCTCTATTGGACAGGCCCTGAAAAAATCAGGCCGTTTTAAAAATTGTCAACTCATTCTTCCTTTGCCACTGCACGCATCAAGGGAAAAAACAAGAGGATATAATCAGGCAGCTGTGCTTGGAGAAGGGATATCGGAAATAATGCAGATCCCTCTGGTCAGCAACGCCCTGGTGCGCGTTTCCGAAACAGCAACGCAAACGCATAAAAACAGGATTCAGCGGTGGCAGAACATGGAAAATAAATTCCGGGTCATGCAACCGGAAAAACTCCAGGACAAACATATTTTACTGGTGGATGATGTGATTACCACTGGAGCTACGCTGGAAGCCTGTGCGCAAACCCTGCTCCGCCTGGAAAATACAACCCTGAGCATCGCAACTCTGGCATATAGTGTTTCGGGATAGGCGGGTTTTGACATTCATCGGCTTGTTGTTATTTTTGTTTAACATGCGCAAATCGCTGCTCTTATGCATTTCTGCCGGATTGCTCCTGTTCTCCTGTAAAAAGAATTCGTTTACCGGCAACGATGCTTTTCTGAACCTTTCTTCAGATTCAGTTTATTTCGATACCGTTTTCAGCAGCACCGGGTCCGTTACCCGGCAGGTTCGCATCATTAATCCCAATGACCAGAAATTACTGATCAGCGAAATCAGCCTGATGGGAGGAACCGGATCCCCTTTCATTCTGAACATCAATGGAGCGCCGGGACCGGTGGCCAACGATTTAACCCTGGAGGCAAACGACAGTCTCTACCTTTTTATATCCGTTTATATCAGGCCCGATGCAGAACCAAAGGCTTTTATATTACAGGATAGTATCCGTATTCATTATAATGACAGGGATCTTTTTATCAGGTTGAGCGCCTGGGGACAAAACGCGCATTTTCTGAATAATGAAGAAATAAAAGAAAATGTGACCTGGCCAAACGATCTGCCCTATGTGATTTCGGGAAATCTGCGGGTGGACAGCAATGCAACGCTTACTATTCAGGCGGGATCAAGGCTGTATTTTCACGCCAACGCGGCCATGCTGGTGGATGGCACTCTGCAGGCTTTGGGCGAAGCCGCGGATTCTTTGCGTGTTTATTTCAACGGGGACCGGCTCGATAAGCCCTATGCGTCTTTTCCGGGTAGCTGGCCGGGAATCTATTTCAGCGAATCCAGTACTAACAACCTGTTGCAATGGGCCGTTCTGCGCAACGGCTATCAGACAATTGTTGCAACAGGGCCTTCCGGAAATGCGGCGCCAAAAGTCGTACTGGATCAGTGTATCATCGACAATTCGTCGGATGCCGGAATCATCGGGATACAGTCCGCCATTGATGCCGCCAACTGCCTGATCAGCAACTGCGGAAAAAATATTGTGATTGCCTTAGGCGGCACTTATCATTTTCTGCAATGCACGGTAGCCTCTTTTTCCAGCCCCGTTCTTCAGCATCAGTTACCGGTTTTGTCTGTTTCAGATGCCGCCATGGACGGCACGCAACTGGTCACCGGTGATTTGCAGGCCATATTCACCAACTGTATTTTCTGGGGAGATGTGGGCGTTCCGGATGAAATCCTGGTTTCCCGCGAAGGAACCGGAGCATTCCAGGTGCTGCTTGATCATAGCATCCTGAAACAGGAACATTACCCGGATAATATTGACAGCATCTCGCTTATCCTTAATACGGATCCGCTGTTTCAAAAAACAGATAACCAAAAAGGGGAATATGATTTTCATTTGCAGGCTGGGTCCCCGGTGCTTGATCAGGGAAAAGATACGGGTCCTGGCATGGATCTGGATGGTAATCCAAGGCCTGCAGGCAATCAGGATCCCGGATGTTACGAGCGGCAATGATTTCGCTTTCCAATTAACTATCTTTGGAGGGCCTCAATTTTGCTTCATTCATTAAAATGTCAAGGTTATGTTACGCCTCTTATTTATTCCACTACTATTAATGTTTACCATGGGAGTATATGATTTTAAGGTTCCTGCACTCAGCGGAGGAACGATTGATCTGTCTGCGTACAAAGGGAAAAAACTACTCATTGTAAATACCGCTTCCAAATGCGGATTTACACCACAGTACGAAGGATTGCAAAAATTATATGATACTTATAAGGACAAGCTGGTGATCGTCGGCTTTCCTGCAAATGATTTCGGCGGACAGGAGCCAGGCACCAATTCGGAGATCCAGGAATTCTGCAAGAAAAATTACGGCGTCACTTTTCCGATGGCGGCCAAAGTAGATGTGGTGGGTGAAAATATAAGTCCGCTCTTCAAATGGCTTACTGCGCAGGCAAAAGACCTGGGTGTTGCCGATCCGGTAATCAAATGGAATTTCACCAAATTCCTGCTGGATGAAAATGGTAAACTGATTGCCGTATTCCCAAGCAAGACCACTCCGATGAGTGAAGAAATTACCCATTATCTCAATTAAATTCGGTTAGATTCCGGAATGTTATTCAAACAGGTCGTTGGACTGGAAGAAATCAAAGGCAAGCTGCGGCAAATGGTTCAGAGCGGCCGGCTCAGTCATGCTATTCTCTTAACCGGAGCAGAAGGAACAGGAGCGTTACCCCTGGCCATTGCTTTTGCCCAATACCTGGTTTGTGAGAAACTAACGCGGAAAGGGGAAGCAACAGATTTGTTTTTTGGGGAACAGTCCGCAAATAGTGATTTGATCCCGGTTGAAAGTTGCGGAGTTTGCGCATCCTGTGTAAAAGCTTCCCAACTTATTCATCCGGACATTCATTTTACTTTTCCGGTTTTTACAAAGAAGTCCGGCGACAAACCCGTAAGCGCCGATTTTATTACCGAATGGCGTGAATTCATTTCCGGATATCCTTATGGCAATCTGTACGACTGGCTTCAGTTTATTCAGGCAGAAAACAAACAGGGAAATATCAGTGCCTATGAATGCAATGATATTGCGCGGAAGCTCAATTTGAAAAGTTTTGAAGGCGGCTATAAGATCCAGATCATCTGGATGCCGGAATACCTCGGAAATGAAGGCAATAAATTACTGAAGCTGATAGAAGAACCGCCGCCGGATACGCTTTTCCTTTTGGTTACGGAGAATGAATCGCTGATTCTGCCCACCATCCTTTCGCGTTTGCAGATCATCAAACTGCCTAAACCCGATTTGCAGGAAATCGAACAGGCGCTGCTTGCGCAGGATGGGATTTCCGCTGAACAGGCAAGAAGCCTGGCGGCGGTAAGTGAGCAGAATTACCGGGTAGCGTTGAAATATTTACAGGATGGTCCGGAGGACTGGCAGGGGATATTGCGGGACTGGCTGAACGCGATTTTAAAAACCGGGCCCGTGACCCAGGTAAAGTGGATTGAAGAAATCAGCAAACTGGGCCGCGAACGTCAGAAACAATTCCTGCAATATTTTATCCACCTGCTGGAGCAGGCCATCCGGCTGCGCATGAGCGGCGGGGAACAAAGGGCCGCCCTGCCCACAAGTGAATATGATTTTGCGGTCCGCCTCAACCGTATTGCAGATATCAGCTGCCAGCAGTCCATTATAGAAGAGCTAAACAACGCGGTATACTATATTGAACGGAATGCGCATGGAAAAATGCTGTTTCATGCCCTTACCATTCGTTTCAGCCATGTGCTCCGGCAGCATGAGGTGCCGGTTTTTACCTGAGAACCTGTATATTTGACAATTGCTGGTTAATAAATACATATGGGATGTACTAATTGTGGCACTGCCAATGGCAAGCCAACCGGGTGCAAAAGCCATGGGAGCTGTGGCACCGGAAGTTGTAATCGGATGAATGTATTTGACTGGCTCTCTAATCTTCCTTTTAATGACCCGGCAAGCGAATGCCGGGTGGTTGAGATAAGTTTTAATCAGGGTAGCCGGAAAGATTTTTTCCGGAATCCGACAATGCAGATCTTCGAAAAAGGAGAACTGGTCAGTGTGGAAGGAGTCGGAGGCTTTGATGTAGGAACGATAAGTTTAACCGGAGAGCTCGTCAGGATACAACTGAAGAAAAAGAATGTGGATGAACATCATCCGGACATGAAAAAGATCCTGCGCCGATCAACAGACCGCGATCTGGATCTGCTTCAGCAAAACAAGGCCAGGGAAAAGGAGGCTGTGATCCGTTCACGGGCCATCTCCCGCCAGTTGAAGCTGGACATGAAAGTGTCGCAGGTGGAATTTCAGGCCGACGGCCGGAAAGCCACATTCTATTATATAGCGGACGACCGGGTGGATTTCCGGGAGCTCATCAAAATCTTTGCTTCCGAATTCCGGGTGAAAGTGGAAATGCGCCAGATCGGGGCGCGCCAGGAAGCAGGAAAAGTAGGCGGCATCGGAAGCTGTGGCCGGGAACTATGCTGCAGCACCTGGCTGACGGATTTCAAGTCTGTCAACACCACCGCCGCCCGTTATCAGAATCTTTCCATTAATCAAAGCAAACTGAGCGGACAGTGCGGCAGGCTGAAATGCTGTCTGAATTACGAACTGGACACCTATCTCGATGCGCTGCAGCAATTTCCGGATAATGCAGACACACTGCAGGTTGCCAAGGGGAATGCCCTGCTCATTAAAAAGGATATTTTCAAGAACCTGATGTGGTATGTGCTGCCGGACAGCAACAAGCAGTATCCGTTATTGATTGAAAGGGTAAAGCAGATTAAAAAACTGAATCAGCAGAATGTAATTCCCGACGATCTCGGAGCTGTGGAAGTGAATACCGGAAAGCCTAAAGAGGAGGAATTGATCAATGTGGATCTGGCCGGGCAAATCAGCCTGAAAACGCTGGATAAGGCCGACCGGAAAAAGAGAATGCAGCGGCCACCGCCTTCGCAGCAATCCCGGAACAATAGAAATGACAGGCCGCCGCAACAACCTAATGACAGGCCGCCACAACGGCCACCAAATGGCAGGCCGCCTCAGCAACCCCCTAACAGACCTCCCCGCAGGAAATAGGGAATTGTTAAACTTGTACTAAGCCGCTTTTCCTTGTGGCGGCTCTTTACAATGCCTGTACTTTTTCGTAAATTGCAGATCCTAAACGTATAAAACTATGGCTATTTTTAAATCTGGTAATCCTGCGCTCAATGTGTTCCAGAATACCGTCAGCATACCCGGCGAGGGTACCATGACGGAACAGGGAACGCTGAATAAATTCTTTCTGCTGTTTTTACTGGTGATGGCTTCTGCTTCATTGACCTGGAAGGCATTTTATGATGGCGTAAATATCACGCCCTTCATAATGGGTTCCGGCATCCTGGGATTTATTGTTGCACTGGTTGTGATCTTCAAAAAACAATGGGCTGCCTATCTCACACCAGTATATGGATTACTGGAAGGTGTTTTCGTAGGCGGAATTTCCGCAGTATATAATAATGTATTTGCCAAAACAGCTCCCGGTATCGTAACCCAGGCCGTGCTTTTGACCTTTGGCGCCGTGATCGCGATGTACCTGCTTTACCGTTTCCGGGTGATTAAGGCAACCGAGAAATTCAAATCTGTAATCTTTACAGCCACGGCCGGAATCGCTATATTTTATGTATTGTCCATGGTGCTTAGGCTGTTCGGAATTGACATCGCTTTTATTCATGAAGGATCCACACTCGGCATCGCATTCTCCCTGTTCGTGGTCGCCATTGCTGCATTGAATCTGATCCTGGACTTTGATATGATTGAGAAAGGCGTTGCCGCCGGCTCTCCTAAATATATGGAATGGTATGGAGCGTTTGGTCTGCTGGTAACGATTGTATGGCTGTACCTCGAAATTCTTCGATTGCTGGCTAAGCTTTCGAGCAGAAAATAATCTCGTGAGTCTGCTGAAAACTTTCCGGCAGAAAATAATATTTAATCGCAGTGAAGCCGCGGAATTTGAATAGGATTCAAACTTCTGTGGCTTTCCTTTTTAGATTATTCTTTCGTGATTCATTAAAACCCATCTCCGTCTATCAGGTTCCCAAGGCCTCTTAAAATTCCACCTTCTTCCTTACGGGATCCCATTTGCGGGCTGTATTGAATGATCCGGCTGGCAAGACGGCTAATAGGAAGCGATTGCAGCCAGACTTTTCCCGGGCCGCGCATGACAGCAAAAAATAATCCTTCTCCGCCGAACATCCAGTTACGGATGCCCCGGATGAACTGGATGTCGAAATCAATCCCCGGGGTATAAGCAACCACACATCCGGTATCTACTTTCAGTATTTCACCGGCCTTCAATTCCTTTTCCATTACATACCCGCCGGCATGAACAAAAGCGAGTCCGTCGCCTTCGAGTTTTTCCATGATAAATCCTTCGCCGCCGAATATGCCGGTTCCCAGTCTGCGTTGAAATGCAATGCCGACGCTTACGCCTTTTGCTGCGCAGAGAAAGGCATCTTTCTGTGCGATCAGGGTGCCGCCCAGTTGCTGGAGATCCAGCGGAATAATTTTTCCTGTATACGGCGCAGCAAAGCTGACCTTCTTTTTTCCCTGGCCGACATTGGTGAATGCCGTCATAAATAAATTCTCCCCCACCAGCACCCTTTTTCCCGCGCTCATTAATTTGCCGAGCAGTCCGCTGTTCTGTTGTTGTTGTGAGCCGTCTCCGAAAATGGTTTGCATTTCAATGCCATCTTCCATCATCATAAAACCACCCGGTTCGCCGATGACGGTTTCCTGGGGATCCAGTTCCACTTCCACAAACTGGAGTTCCTCCCCGTAGATCTTATAATCTATTTCATGATTATTTCTCATGGTCAAATTTTTTTATAAAGATAAGGCGAAGGAGAAAAAATTCAGCCGGACGCATTCTATAAACCCGTGTAGCGTTTCTGGCTCTATACGATAGGATTACATCTGGTTTCGCCCCGGGGCAAAATAGTGGAGCCCTTGAATACCGCCTTAGGCGAGACATGATTCACTCCTGGAAAACACTAATTGTCTTCCGAAATCGTAACCCGACGGACCCCACCCGGTACGGTTCCTGCAACCACCAAGTAAACTGCACCATTACCACCTCTCGGTAGCCCTAGTTGTTGAGCTGGAATAACTACCTATTCCCTTTTCAAATAAGTTAATTTATATTCGCATCACACTCTCCTCCTGAAGAAAGCATAACTTGCAATGATGCTGGCAAAAAAATTGAAAAATGCTCCGCTAAAAGAAGCAATTTTTGAATTGTTCTGGCAATTGCCGCTCGACCCAACAAATTTTCCGACAGACCCTGATTTTTCGCTTGCTGTTGGCAAGTTTCAAGACCTAATAAAAGATGCATATCCGGTTTACAAATCTCTCGATATCCCCGGAAATGCGGTTCGGATCTATCCAAAGCCGTCTTATCAATTCCGGAAAGGTGAGTTGGAATGGCCGGTCGTTCAGCTTGGCCAGGGTATTTTAACGGTAAATGATACCGATAAAAACTACATCTGGGAAGACAATTACAGGCCTAATATTGTGAAAGCCATAGACGTATTGTTAAAATCATATGAACATCAGCCAAAATTCAACCGGGTAAAACTAACCTATATTGATGCCGCGGAATATGACCCGCAATTGCAAGCCCCGTCCGAATTTATTGCTGAAAATCTTTTAACTTCCATAAAAACCAGTTATGAATTTCCGGGAAAAGAAAACAGCGTATGGATCAATAAAAGCTTCCATAGCGACGATATCGGTTCATTTCAAATAAATATCCAAAACGGAATCAACAATGCCGACGGAAAACCATCTATAATTTGGACCACCGCAGTGGAAGAATCAAAAAATTTCACTCGCGAAGAAGTTCTTGCCTGGCTCGACAAAGCCCATACTATTACTTCGTCATTTTTCGTTAAAATGCTAAACCCGAAATTTTATGAATCCTTCAATAGATAGCTATACGGGCCGTAATATACAGTGGCTCGGGGGTGTGGCTTCAACTACTTCTACAGCTCCGGATATCCAGAAAGATTTTTGGAGCTTAGCCAGTACTGTTTTCTATACGGATGAAGATGCAAAAATGAATAAAAGGGAAATCCAATTGTTGCAGGAATATAAACAATTGGACTACGATTGGGATCTCGAAGGCGCCGTGGCGCCCTCTCCGGAAGCCATTCTACTCGCTGAATATATTGTGAAGGCAATGGAAAAGACGGGTCAAAAGGTATTTCATGTCGCCCCCGGCCCAAGAGGAGAGATCATGGTCGATATCAGAAATAGCAGCCGATCATTGGAGTTATTATTTTACCCCCATTTCAATAATAAATATGTTTTCTTTTCGGAAAACAACGAGGCAGAGCAAGGCGCTTTTGTATTTTCCCTGCTTCCGAAACTCCTGAACCGCCTCAATGCCTGATAGAGTCGCCGATACTGAATGGCTTTACCGGCGAGGTTATCCCAATAAAAAATATATGAACCCGGATGGCTCCGCCACTTCCCGAACCTTTGCTTTGAGAGCAAAGGATGAAGGTAAGCTGTCGGTCGATGTGGCTTCGATGACGAACCCGCCCACTTCCATTGGCGACGCATCCCGATTTGCATTATATGAAATTCAAAACCTGGCGATCATCCGTTTAGGGCTTTCCACTTTCCATGAACCACTTCCGGCTAATCCTGCTCATGCCGTTATCGTTGGAATGAACATAGACGATGAGATCATTCCTGGTCGACTTGCCAGGGCATCAAGGAGGGTTTTCTTATAAAGAAAGGCAACCTTTCTACAGGCCCCTGCCTGTTCAAGAAGTGCGCCGTCCCGAATGTACAACGCGATTACCATATACAATTCCGGGAAGATGAGTTGTACTATAGTGTTCCCTGTCAGAATGTAGCTGGCGGCCGGCGCAGTGCGTGGTGATCGACGGCGCCAACACGTCTATCATCAACCCGGAGAAGCCCATTCCCCGACTTTCTGATGAACAAATGCAGGAACCGTTTACCGTGCTCGAAGATCTCTGTACGGATTTCAGCCTGGGTCAGCTAAGGAATTCTTTGTCGGAGAGCCTGGAGATCTGTCTGACGGATGATGATATTTTTCGCGATGCGGGTAAGCGGGCGCAACTGATCAGCGTTTACAAAACCATGGAGAGATTGGTGGAGGCGGTTTTTGTTATCGTGCATCAACGGCAGTGGAATGGTCGATAAATTGATCCTTGCGAAACGATGTGATTAGATCATCACCTGCCGATGTCTACCCAGGTATGCATGGTTATTGGAAGAAAGATTCTTGATGAATTCATCTCCACTCACCCCCAGCTTTTGATAATCCGAGTTTACTAAGGCCTCAGAAAGAATGATTTTGCCGCTATTTTCAAAGCTTATTAAATGCCTGTCAAATAAGGCGTCGTAATTGGGGGATAACAAAATTCCATTGTCAACATCCAATCTTTCATCGTTATTAGAATCCTTCCAGGGCACAATATGGGAGGCGATCAAGATATCGTGCTTTGAATAATTCGTTACAGCACATTTATATTCCCACCGATAAAGTATACTGCTCCTATATGCTCCCTGGCCCACACGCGAAGTGACCAATCCCGACCGTTCAGTAATATTCGGTGTATTAACATAAGCCCTTTCGACCGGCTCCTGTAAAATAGAGACCTGGGGTTCATCAATTTGGTAATTTAATCGAACGCCCGCTCTTTTGAAGAAAAACTTTATGGCAACCCGGTCATTTCCTTCTCTATCTGGGCTTGTAAAATAATTATATTCCAACACCTCCAATTCTCCTTCAAATTTGACAATGGCCTTAACCTCCTGAGTAAATAGAAATATTCGTCTCCCGTTTTTTTGATGGTCTCTTATCGCTAAATTTCCTCTGGCAAAAGTCATATCGCCCAGCTGACCTTCACCCGTGTAAGAGAAAACGTTTATGTTTTCCCACTGATCTTTATATCCATGCTGCTGACCTGACTTTCCTGAAAAAATGAAAATGTATGGGAATGAGGCAGAAACCGAGATGCCTCCCTGCCGGCTTCCGCCGTACAGATCGTGTATTAGGCTTCGCTTATAAAGAAGGCCAGTACCAAAAACAGAGTCTTTCAAATTAGTAGTTTATCAACAACGACGGCTCTCTGTAATTTCAGCATTTTTCCCGTCGTTCACCTACGTAAGTTAATAAACTTACGAATAAATCCTACCAATTCTCTTTCTATCACAGTTCTAAATTTATATAGATCCTAAGAAATTCAGATGGATATCGTCTCAATCGCTTCAACCTTCTGTGCTTTTGATAAGACTTCAAAAACACGGAAGGCTACAAAAATGATAACAGATAACACTACTATCTCTTTGTACCGTATGGACTTTGGTTGGTCGGCTTCAAGGAAATCCATTCACTGCTAGTTTTGCTTTGAATTGAATCTTCAGTTCTTCCCATTTTCAGGCCAATAACACGAGTTGGTGTATTGCCCTTCGCGAGTTCCTTAAGCTGTTTCACTTCTGTCGTCTTCCACGGCTTACCATGATTTGAAGGCGTCTTTGCCATTGTTTAAATTTTATGAGTTAATAACAAGTGGGTTACGGAAAATATTATTACCAAACTCATTTTTTTGGTGACCATTTGCAAATATTTTCAGTTTTTGTAAAGTGTATAATGTTGCTGATAACCCGATCCTTTTTGAGTTTTGTCGTGATGGTTTAAAGTAAAGTGGTAAAAAAACCGCCGATTGGCGGTTATAGTAGATATAACATTTTCGGAATTATTGCTGACCTTCCGCAGCCTTCAACAATTGCATGAAGCGTGTGGCCTGTTGACGGGTTTTCATCAGGCTATGCAACGAGGACCTTGAGGAAGATGCTTTTGTTTTTTTTGCTTCTTTCTTTGCCTTTGCAGTAAGCTCCTTCACACTTTTTTCAACTGAACTTTTCATACTTTAAATATACTATTTTTTAGGCTGAATATGAAATAATTGAACATCATTTGCCTGGGCAAAATCATGTTTTTCTCCATTCTAACAGGGTCAAAAACAATGTCCTCAAAATCAAATGGGTTGGCATATTGTGTTTTACCAAAACGACTAATCCGGACGTAATATTTTACACCGAAAAAATGAAAGAATTTGGTCAGGTATTCATAATTATGCTGCAATGTACGATAATACAAATATGCTCTGGCATTATCCGAACCATCCACCCTGAGATAATGTTCCGGATTAGGCGTAAGATAGGTTAGTCCATTAAATAGAATCGTTGAAAATGTTTTTGAATAATCCCGGTGAGTAAGCTCGGCCTGATCATCTATCCGGCCATTAGCTCTAAGCGAGCCAAAAGCGAGATTATATACGTTAGGCAATAATTCATGTGCCTGGTTGCTGATACTCACTTGCAGGACAATTGCCTTATTATCCGACAAAAGAGAAGTAAAACTGCTTTCCCGCAAATCCTCGGAAATACTGTCTGTTTCATATTTTTTGTCAAAGTCAATCTTAAGATTTAAAGCCATAGCTAAAGTTTAAAGATGAAAATTTATGGCGTAAGCCGCCAAGTTTTCCTGTCTCTCTGGGCCGCAACAGCTCGCTTTACACCGATTCCCACCCATATTCTGCAATGATCCCACCGTTGGCGAGCAGCGTTTATTGAACAATTCCATAGCTGTCTCCGTTGCGGGAAGTATCTAGGCAGCAATCCGATATAGGGTTTCGATAGATGGCTGCATCTCATTGGTACGCCAGCGGGTTACCATTTGCTTTAAGAATAAGAAAATTCAGATCAATCAACAATATAAATATTATCAGTAAATCCAAAAACTACCACAAAGTAGTAGGCTCTTAAAGTTTATTAATCAACTGTTACCGTGCTCGAAGATCTCTATATGGATTTCCACCTGGGTCTTTGTTACCGTGCATCAACGGCAGTGGAATGGTCAATGAATTGAGTAGCGCAAAGTGATATGCTTAGGCCATCATCTGTCGATGTCTGCCTAAGTATGCTTCTTTAAAACAATATTTTAGTTATTGAGAAAATACCTTTTAGCATTAACTTGTATCAATTTACCGTTCCCCTGAACAACCAACCCAAATTCTCAAATGAGTGACCTGCAATCTCTAATCACCGACATCCTCCGGTTCCGCGACGATCGCGACTGGAAGCAGTTCCACAACGCCAAGGACCTGGCGCTGGCAATTGCCATCGAGGCGGGCGAACTGAACGAGCTCTTTCTCTGGAAAACAGCAGACGAAGCAAACAGGGAGAAACTGAAGAAAGAACTGGCCGATGTGCTGATCTACGCCCTGCTGCTGGCGCATACCGAGGGGCTGGATGTAGCATCTATCATTCGCGAAAAGCTGGAAGAGAATTCACGGAAATATCCTGTCGATAAGGCCAAAGGAACGGCAAAGAAATACAATGAACTTTAGATGATCATCTACCAAAACAGCAAGGGCTCTTTTCTTGACGATATACTCACCAATAACATTGAACAGCTCATTGCCGAAGCGTTCAGGAAAAATGCCAATGCCTCCGTAGGTCAAAGCGAAAAGAAATCCTGGAAGCATTCCCTTCAATACATGAACAACGTTTTACAGGACCCCCGGATCCCGGAAGACGCCCATATTTCCATCGAATACCGCATTCCGCAAACCTCCAAAAGGATCGACTTCATCATCACCGGGCAAAACGAAAAGAACGAGGATCACGCCGTTATTATCGAGCTGAAACAATGGGAAACTGCGGAGCTGACGGAGAAGGACGCTATCGTAAAGACCTTTGTCGGCGGCTCCGTGCATGAGGTCAGTCATCCTTGCTACCAGGCCTGGTCGTACGCTACCCTGCTGACGGGCTTCAACGAAACCGTGTACTCGGAGAACATCGAACTGAAGCCCTGCGCTTACTTGCACAATTATGTCAAAGACGGCGTGATCGACAACCCGTTCTATGCAGACTATATCGAAAAAGCGCCCCTGTTCCTCAAGGCAGATGCCCTGAAGCTCCGTGAGTTTATCAGGAAATATATCCGGTATGGCGACCGGTCAAAAATCATGTACCGGATCGATGCGGGTCGCATCAAACCTTCGAAGAGCCTCGCGGACAGTCTGGCTTCCATGATCAAAGGGAATGATGAATTTATCCTGATCGACGATCAGAAGCTGGTGTATGAGACCGCGGTATCGCTGGCCCGGAGATCATCGGGAAAAAATAAAACCGTGCTCATCATCGAAGGAGGCCCGGGAACGGGCAAGACCGTGGTGGCCATCAACCTGCTGGTACACCTAACGAAATTGGGCCTGATGGTCCACTATGTTTCCAAGAATGCCGCTCCCCGCGCAGTATATGAAAGCAAGCTGACGGGAACTCTGAAGAAAACGCATATCTCCAATATGTTCAAAGGCTCCGGCAGCTATGTGAACGG
>Ga0207707_10000349_pt1 | contig 48530 bp, 41 predicted proteins | sample KBSC83BmetaG_FD_184336 | JGI IMG/M metagenome (GOLD analysis project Ga0207707, IMG submission 184336) | Corn rhizosphere microbial communities from Kellogg Biological Station, Michigan, USA - KBS C8-3B metaG (SPAdes) (version 2) | ecosystem: Host-associated > Plants > Roots > Rhizosphere ... | reverse complement strand
GAAATCGACGGCGTGCTGCACGAATACACCACGCTGGAAGGCCTGCAGGAAGACGTGATCGAGGTGTTGTTGAACCTCAAGGGTGTCGCGATCCGCCTCAACGGCACCGACGAAGCCAACCTCAGCCTGTCCAAAAAGGGCAAGGGCGTGGTCACCGCGGGCGACATCACCACCGACCACACGGTGGAGATCGTCAACCCCGAGCACGTGATCTGCCACCTGACCAAGGACGTGGCGCTGAACATGCGCCTCAAGGCGCGTCGCGGCATCGGTTACCAGCCGGCCGTCACGCGCGTCAACCCCGACGAGGAAACCCGCGCGATCGGCCGCCTGCAGATCGATGCGTCGTTCTGCCCGGTGCGCCGCGTGGCGTATTCGGTCGACGCCGCGCGCGTCGAGCAGCGCACCAACCTCGACAAGCTGATCCTCGACGTCGAGACCAACGGCACCGTCGCGGTCGATGACGCCGTGCGCCAGGCTGCCGAAACGCTGCACGACCAGCTGTCCGTGTTCGGCGATTTCAAGAGCCGCGAAGCCACCGAGTCCGAGAAGGACAAGACCGGCATTTCGCCGCTGCTGTTGCGCCCGATCGACGATCTGGAACTCACCGTGCGCTCGGCCAATTGCCTCAAGGCCGAGAGCATCTATTACATCGGTGACCTGGTGCAGAAGACCGAGGTCGAGCTGCTGAAGACGCCGAACCTCGGCAAGAAGTCGCTCACCGAGATCAAGGACGTGCTCGGCGCCAAGGGCCTCGCCCTCGGCACCAAGCTGGAAAACTGGCCGCCGGCAGGGATTTCCAGCGGCATGCAGTTGGGTTGATTTGATTTTCAAGATTCTGGTTTTTCAATAAGCGGAATTCCGCGGAAATCCGGACGCATAGCCGGATTTTCATAACGATAAAACAGAGAGACACATCATGCGCCACCTCAAATCCGGACGTAAACTCAACCGGACCAGCTCGCACCGCGAAGCCATGTTCAAGAACATGAGCGCTTCGTTGATCAAGCATGAGCTGATCCGCACCACGTTGCCGAAGGCGAAGGAACTGCGCCGCGTCGCCGAGCCGCTGATCACGCTGGCCAAGGTCGATGGCGTCGCCAACCGCCGCCTCGCCTTCGCGCGCCTGCGCGACAAGCAGGCCGTCGGCAAACTGTTTGTGGAACTCGGCCCGCGTTACCGCGAGCGCAAGGGCGGTTATCTGCGCATCATCAAGTGCGGTTTCCGTGACGGCGACAACGCGCCCATGGCTTACGTGGAACTGGTCGATCGTCCGCAGGTGCAACCCGGCGCCGAAGACTGATCCGCTGCTGCCGCTTCGATGAAAAACCCGGCCTTGGCCGGGTTTTTGTTGGGCGGAATGACACGGGACAACGAAAACGCTACTGTTACACGTCCACCTCTTCCACCGTGTCACACATGAATCCCCTGCGCTGGTCGTTTCGTACCGCTTTTTTGATCGGCTTCCTGATCTGCGCGGCCCTGCTGGGCTATGCGCTGTATGAGGAGATGTATCAGAACCAGATGCCGTGCTACCTGTGCGTGATGCAGCGGGTTGCGTTCGTGTGGATGGGGTTGTTTTTCCTGATCGGTGGGCTGCATGCGCCGCGCGCCGGCGGTCGCCGGGCCTATGTCGCGCTGGTGTTGATAGGGGTGGCGTTCGGGATCGCGATGTCTGCCCGCCAGTTGTGGTTGCAGTCGCTGCCGGCGGATCAGGTTCCCGCCTGTGGCGCGAGTTTCGGCACCCTGGTTGCCATGCTGCAGCAAGGGTCGATGCCGTTGGTTCGATTCGTGGCGGTGGTTCTGCATGGCGACGGTAACTGCGCAGCCGTGACGTGGAAGTTCCTCGGCCTGTCGATGGCCGGCTGGACCCTGATCTGGTACGTGGTGCTGGGGGTCTGGGCGCTGCTGCCGCGTCCGCGCGGCAACACGTTGGTGGGCGAACGCCTGCTGCGTGCGATGAGGAATTGAGCATGGCCGGTTCCGAACCATCCTCGCGCACGCCCTTGCGTCCCGTTCGCGAAACACGGCCGTGGAAGGCAGACAGCTGGCAGGCGCACCCCGTCGCGCAGACGCCTCGGTACGAAGATCCGGTCGAGCTGGACATCGCGCTCGCCAAACTCGCCAAACTGCCGCCGCTGGTCACGTCGTGGGAAATCCTCGCGCTCAAGCAGCAACTCGCGGACGCGCAAGACGGGAAACGTTTCCTGTTGCAGGGCGGCGACTGCGCGGAGACCTTCGCGGACTGCAACAACGAGGTGATCGCCAATCGCCTGAAGGTTTTGTTGCAGATGAGCCTGGTGCTGGTGCATGGCCTGCGCATGCCGGTGCTGCGCGTCGGCCGTTTCGCCGGCCAATACGCCAAGCCGCGTTCTGCAGACACCGAGACCATCGATGGCGTGACCCTGCCGGTTTATCGTGGCGATCTGGTCAACGCTCCGGCATTCACGGCCGAGGCGCGCCGGGCCGATCCCGCGCGGATGCTGGAAGGCCACGCGCGTTCCGCGATGACGATGAACTTCGTCCGCGCGCTGATCGACGGCGGCTTTGCCGACCTGCACCATCCCGAATACTGGAACCTTGCGTGGGTGGAGCGCTCGCCGTTGGCCGCCGAATACCGGCAGATGGTGGATGGCATTTCCGGCGCGATGCATTTCATGGAAACCCTGGCGGGCCCCATCGCCAATTTCAAGCGTGCGGATTTCTACACGTCACACGAAGCCTTGCTGCTGCCGTACGAGCAGGCCCTGACACGGCAGGTGCCGCGGCAATGGGGCTGGTTCAACCTCTCGACGCATTTCCCGTGGATCGGCATGCGTACCGCCGCGCTCGACGGCGCACACGTGGAGATGTGCCGTGGTATCCGCAATCCCGTTGCGATCAAGGTCGGCCCGGCGATGCACGCCGAGCAGCTGCAGGCGTTGATCGATATCCTCAACCCCGACGACGAAGCCGGGCGCCTCACGCTGATCCATCGGATGGGCGCGGGTGGCATCGGGCAGCACCTGCCGCCCCTGATCAATGCGGTGAAGGCGACCGGCCGGCGCGTGCTGTGGGTGTGCGATCCGATGCACGGCAACACCGAAAAGCTCGGCACCGGCGTCAAGACGCGCCGTTTTGCGAATATCCGCAGCGAGCTCGAGCAGGCGTTCGACATCCATGCGGCGGAAGGCTCACATCTGGGCGGCGTGCACCTGGAGTTGACCGGCGAGGATGTCACCGAATGTCTCGGCGGTGCGCGTGGTTTGTCCGAAGCCGACCTCGGCCGGGCGTACAAATCCACCGTCGATCCGCGGCTCAATTACGAGCAGTCGCTGGAACTGGCGATGCTTATTGTGCGCAAGTCGGCGGCCGGCGCGGCCTGAAAGCTGCTGCGTGCTCGCCGCGGTTTGTTCGCGGTATCCGGATCGGCAATCCCCTGATCTACCGGGCAGCTTGCGCAAGTTGACGCCAAGGTTCGATATCCCAGAACCCGCGCGCCTGCCCTGAAGGCGACGTCAGCACGAATACGCGGGTCTGCGCGATCGTCACGGATTGTTCGCCGTAGCCAATGTCGCGTGAGCCGAGCGCAAGCCCCGCACGCGCCGCGTTCTTGCTGGTGAACGCGACGATACGCGGCCGGAAGCGCGCGAGTTTGCGATGAAGACTTGCCGCATCGAACGCCGTGCGAGGCAGTTCGGCATCGGAGCCGAAATGATGCTTGGCAACGTCGGTCAGGCCGATGCCGAATTGCAGCACGTCGCGGAATTCGGCCGGCGCCAACAGTCGCGGCGTCAGACCAACCGCGAACAGCGTGCGCCAGAAATGGTTGCCGGGATGGGCGTAGTACGCACCTTCACGTGCTGAGCGCGTGCCTGGCGCGGTGCCGCAAAACACCACGCGCAAGCCCGGCGCCAGGACATCGGGAAGGATGAGCGTATTGCGCGCGACCATTGAGACATTGTCGCAGATGGGGCGAGCCGGCTGATTTGCGGGCATGCCCGCAAGAGGCGCACGCTAGAATGCCCGGTCACCGTTTGCATTGGCCGTTCCATGACGCATCCATTCTTCGTCGATATCGATCCCATCGCCTTCCACATCTTCTCCTTCGGCGTGCGCTGGTACGGATTGATGTATCTGGGCGCCTTCATCGGCGGCCTCGCGCTTGGCGAATACCGTCGCCGGAGGGGAAGGTTGGCAGTCGATCGCGACTCGTTCCTCGATCTTTGCTTTTACTGCATGCTGGGCGTCATCGTGGGCGGCCGCATCTGGTACATGCTGACCTACCAGCCCATCAACTGGGTCTGGACGGATCCGCTGCAAATCTTCCGCGTGTGGGACGGCGGCATGTCGTTCCACGGTGGGCTGCTGGGCGTGCTGGCCGCGAGCCTGTGGTGGTGGTGGAAGCATCGGGGCACGGTAGCGCACTACTTCGACGTGGTGGATTTCGTCGCGCCGTTGGTGCCGATCGGCCTCGGCCTGGGGCGACTCGGCAACTTCATCAATGGCGAGCTGTGGGGCAAGCTCAGCACGCTGCCGTGGGCGATGATCTATCCGCACGCTTTGCAGGAGAACCCGAAATTCGCGGGCATGTCGGTGGCGCAATTGCACTCGCTGTATCCGAGCGGTGCGCTGGATGCCTACACGCGCCAGCCTTCGGAGCTGTATGAGGTCCTGCTGGAAGGCGTTGTGATGTTCACCGTATTGTGGATGTTTTCGATCAAGCCGCGGCGCCGTTACGCGGTGTCGGGACTGTTCGCACTGCTGTATGGCTGCTTCCGCTTCGCGGTGGAATTCATCCGCGAACCCGATGCACAGCTCGGTTACCTGCTGCACACCGGCTGGCTGACCATGGGCCAGGTGCAATCGGTTCCTCTGATCATCGTCGGATTGGCGCTGCTGTGGATGTCGCGCCGCGCGCCGGTGGTGCAGCCGCAGTCGGTCGGAACTACAGCCACTTCGCCCGCTTGAGCACGATGAAAAGCGAGACGCACACCACGACGGTGATGCTGATGATGATCGGGTAGGCATAAGGCCTGGCGAGTTCCGGCATGTCGTGGAAGTTCATGCCGTACCAGCTTGCCAGCAACGTCGGCGCCGCCAGCAGCGCGGCCCAGCCGGCGAGGCGCTTCACCACTTCGTTCTGGCGCACGGTGATCAGCGACAGGTTCACGTTCATCGCCGCGCCCAGCATCTCGCGCATCGAATTGATCGTATCGCTGACGCGGGTGACGTGGTCCTGTACGTCGCGGAAGTAGGGGCGCACTTCGTCGCGGATCACTTCCGGATGCAGCCGCACCAATTGGCCCAGGATGTCCTGCAACGGCGTGGCCGCGAGTTTCAGCGTCAGCAGTTCGCGCTGCATGTCGTACAGGCGGCGCGTGACATCGCGGTTGGACACGTCGCTGAACACGTCGTGTTCGAGCTCCTGCAACTCCTGCTTGAAGTCCTGCACGATGGGCAGGTAATTGTCCACGATGATGTCCAGGATCGAGTACAGCGCGTAGCTGGTCCCGAGAGCGAGATGCGTCGGCGCCTGCTCGCAATTGCGGCGGGCGGACGCATAGCTCTGCGAAGATCCATGGCGCACCGACAGCAGGTAGTGCTTGCCGACGAACAGGTGCGTTTCTCCGAAGGCGATGTTGCCTTCCGTCATCTGCGCGGTCTGCACAACGATGAACAGCGAGTCGCCGTAGGACTCGATCTTGGGTCGCTGGTGCGCGCTGTGCGCGTCCTCGACCGCCAATTCATGCAGGCCGAATTCCACGCGCAGTTTTTCAAGCAGGGGTTCATCGGGTTCGACCAGCCCCACCCACACGAAGCCGTCGGGGCGGGCGAGAAAGTCGCTGATTTCATCCACGGTGATGTCGCGGATCTTCTTGCCGTCCGCGCCGTAAGCGGCACAGTTGGCGACCATGGGTTTTGCGGCCGGGGTGTCCATGGCGCGATTATGCGTGATCGGCGTGCATATGGAAAAGCGAAGCGCTCAGTCCGCAAATGAACGCAAAAAACGCAAATAAAGAAATAGCTTTGCTTTTACTCGCGTTCATTTGCGTTCATTTGCGGATGAAAGCTCTTTCGCATCAACCAGAGACCGCACAGCAGCCCAAGCCACGCCGGTAGCGCGAACAGAATCCACGGCAGGTTGTGTTGCGGGAAGGCGGCCGAGAGTTTGGAGAAGAGGGCGAAGACCGACAACAGTGTCATCAGCGCGGCGACGACAATGCCGGCGCGGGAGGCCGCCGCACCCGGCCTGCGCACGCGCAGCAGCGCGGGAATCGCGAGCCACGCCAGCGGATTGAACAGCCACAGGTTTTCGTTGGCCCATGCGGCGCGGTGCGCGGTGCCAAACCACAACACCAGCATCAGCGCGCCGGCAATGCCTGCCAGCGACGCATACAACGTGCCGGCCACCGCAAACCACCAACGCTCGATCTCGTATTGATCGCGTAACCAGGCTGCGGCGATGAACGCGATGCCCAATATCAGCCCGGCGATCAGCAGCGGCGCGCGCATGTCGGGTGCCTGCGCGGGTGGCGAAGGCAGGCGCTGCGGCGACAGCACGGTTTCCGATTGCACGAATGGCGTGCCATCCGTTCCGTGCACGCTGCGCAATTCGTCCATCAGCCGCGCGGGGATGAAGGCGCCGGTCCAGCGCGTGAGCGGCTGGTCCGCGTAGGGTCCCAATCCGAGGTCAAGCAAATACATCAGCCATGGTTGGCCCGACATCAGCCGGTCGGTTTCGCTGCGGTAGGTTTCGTCGTGTTTGGCGGGTCCGGTGAGTTGGGTTTCGAGCGTGCCGCCGAGCACCTTGTCCAGCGCATCGCGTATGCGCGTGGTGCAGTTGTCCGCGAAGTAGCGATAGCGGTAGCGCGCGTGTTCCGGCTGCACGTTCCAGACCAGGAAATCGCGCAGCGTCGCGCGCTGTGTCGGTGTCAGGTTCAGGTGCTGATCGGTGATCGAGCGGCCTTCGCCGGAGTACTCCTTGATGTCGTCAACCGCGGGCCACGCGGCGGCACGGTAGATCATGATGCCGCGCGCGAAGTTGAGATAGAAATCCTTCTGCTCGAAATCGAACAGGCCATAGTTGAAGGCATACGCCTCGCCGCTGGCGGTATCGGTGATCACCAGCGCGTCGTGGCCGAAACGTTCCCAATACACCGCGCCCGGACCGTAGGTATAGAGATCCACGCGCAGGTTCGCGCCGGGTGCGTCGACGACGCCGGCATGGGAAGATGGCGACAGCGATGCGATGCCCAAAACCACAAGAACGGTCAGGCACCGAATCAGTTTCCAAGAAGGCATATCTCGATCCGTCGCCCCGGCGACGGCCGGGGCCCAGTGGTGACAGGCCATGATAAGAGCACAGGCGATGGATCCCGGCCTGCGCCGGGATGACGAACAAAAAACAGAATGTGCTCGGGCGAGCAGCGTGCTGCAGGCTATTCCGCAGCGGCTTTTCGCACCCGGAACTGCAACACTCTTCGATCGTCTGCGTGGGTCACGTCGAAGGAATAATCGCCCATGGTCGCGGCTTCGCCGGGGTCGGGCAGGTGCCCGATTTCCGCGGTGACGAGCCCGCCTACGGTGTCGTATTCCTCGTCCGAAAACGCGGTGCCGAACTGTTCGTTGAAGTCCTCGATGGGCGTGAGCGCATCGACCAGCCAACTGCCGTCGGTCTGGGCGACGATCAACTTTGGCGGGACGGCGTCGTCGTGCTCGTCGTCGATTTCGCCGACGATTTCTTCCAGCACATCCTCGATGGTGACCAGGCCGGCGACACCGCCGTACTCGTCCACCACCACCGCCATGTGGTTGCGCGAGCGACGGAATTCCGCAAGCAGCACGTTCAGGCGCATCGATTCGGGGATCATCACCGCGCGGCGCAGCAGCGCGCGCAGACCCTGCCCCGGACTTGATCCGGGGTCGAGCACGCCGTCCTGGCCGCGGCGCAGCAGATCCTTGGCGAGAAGGATGCCGAGGACTTCGTCCTTGTCTTCGCCGTGCACCGGAAAGCGCGAGTGGCCGGATTCGATCACGGTGTCGAGGATCGCCGGCAGGTCGTCATCGATATCGATGGTGACCATTTGCGCGCGCGGCACCATCACGTCGCCGACCACCATCTCGGTGACGCGGATCGCACCTTCGATCATCGCGAAGGTTTCGCCGGTCAGCAGCCCGTTGCCCTGCGCTTCGCGGAGCTCCGCGAGCAGTTCTTCCGGGTTGCGGGGTTCGCCTGACAGCATGTGGCCCAAACGATCCCACAACGAGCGGTGGGCGGGGCCAGTGGTACTTGGGGGTTCTGCGGACATGGGTTTGGAACACGTCCCCGGAGGGGCGGACCCTCAATTCTAGCGGATATCCGGGTCGCGCGTTTCCGCGTGCACGGCGGGCTTAAGCGTCCGCCCGTCAGGCGGCATAAGGGTCTGCGATGCCGAGCTCGGCCAGTATCCGCGTTTCCAGCGTTTCCATCAGCGTCGCGTCGCATTCGTTCTGGTGGTCGTACCCGAGCAGGTGCAACACCCCGTGCACCGTGAGATGGGCATAGTGATTGCGTGGTGGTTTGCCTTGCTCACGGGCTTCGCGCACGACCACCGGCGCACAGATCACCAGGTCGCCGAGCAGCGGCGAAGTGACGCCGCGCGGCAGTTCGACCGGAAACGACAGCACGTTGGTGGCGTAATCCTTGCCGCGGTATTGCCGGTTCAGCGCGCGGCCTTCGCGAGCGCCGACGACGCGGATCGACAGTTCGGCGGGCTTGCGATGGCGTGCGATGACCAGCGCGGCTTCGGTCCAGCGCCGAAAACTCGCCGGCGTCGGCACGCCACGCCGTGGTGCGGCGTACGACACGCCAAGCTCAACGGGCGTCGTCGCCATTGCGTTCCTCGGCGGCTTCGTACGCACGCACGATCTTGGCGACGAGCGGATGCCGCACCACGTCACCCGCGGTGAAGAACGTGAAGCTGATGCCCTCGACGTCGCGCAACACTTCGATCACGTTGCGCAGGCCGGAGCGCGTGTTGCGCGGCAAATCGACTTGCGTGACGTCGCCGGTCACCACGGTGGTGGTGCCGAAGCCGATGCGGGTCAGGAACATTTTCATTTGCTCGACGGTGCTGTTCTGTGCCTCGTCGAGGATCACGAACGAATCGTTGAGCGTGCGCCCGCGCATGTACGCGAGTGGTGCGATCTCGATCACGCTGCGTTCGATCAGGCGCGCGACCTTGTCGAAGCCCAGCATTTCGTACAACGCGTCGTACAGCGGGCGCAGGTACGGATCGACCTTTTGCGTGAGGTCGCCCGGCAGGAAGCCGAGCTTTTCGCCGGCCTCGACCGCGGGGCGCACCAGGATCAGGCGCTGCACGCGTGCTGTTTCCAGCGCCTCCACGGCACTCGCCACGGCAAGATAGGTCTTGCCGGTGCCGGCCGGACCGATCCCGAAATTGATGTCGTGCCGGGCGATCGCGTGCAGGTAGCGCACCTGGTTCGGCCCGCGCCCGCGGACGGTGCCGCGCTTCACCTTGATCGCGACTTCCTGCGCGCCTTCGGCCTGCTGTTCGGCTAGTGCATCGACGCCGGCTTCGGAGAGGCGCAGATTCAGCACGCGTCCGTTCAAGGCCTCGTGCTCGGTCGCTTCATAAAGGTTGCGCAGCACGCGCTCGCCGGATTTCACCGCGGGCTCTTCGCCGATCACGCGGAACACATTGCCGCGGTTGTTGATCTCGACGCCGAGCCGCAGTTCGATCTGGCGCAGATGTTCGTCGAACGGCCCGCACAGGTTGGCCAGCCGCTGCATGTCGTCGGGTTCGAGCGTGAAGTCGTGCTGGATGATGCCGTCGGTCATGGGCTTTGCATCGCGGGAAGCATTTTGCTCGTCATTCCGGACGCCGCATTGCGGCGATCCGGAACCCAGTGCCTTTGCTTTCAAAGCCATTGGATTCCCGCTTTCGCGGGAATGACGACAAAAAGCATGGATATGATTTCAATCAATCGCGACTCGTGCGCGCAAGGAGTTGGCCATCGCGGCGGTGATCACGACATCCACGAACTGGCCGACGAGCCACACGTCGCCCGCGAAATTCACTTGGCGCATGTTCTCGGTCTTGCCGGTGAGTTCGTTCGGGTTCTTCTTCGACCGGCCGGTGACCAGGACGCGCTGCGTAGTGCCCATCATCGCCTCGCTGATCTTCGCGGCATGGAAATTGATCACGTTCTGCAACGTCGTCAGGCGTTCGTGTTTCACTGCATCGGGTGTCGGATCGAACAGGTTGGCCGCCGGCGTGCCGGGCCGCTTCGAATAGATGAAAGAGAACGATTGGTCGAAGCCGACGTCCTCGATCAGCTGCAATGTCTTGGCAAAATCCGCGTCAGTCTCGCCCGGAAAACCCACGATGAAATCCGACGAAATGCAGATGTCCGGGCGCACCACGCGCAACTTGCGGATCTTCGACTTGAATTCCAGCGCGGTGTAACCACGCTTCATCATCGCCAGCACGCGGTCGGAACCCGATTGCACCGGCAGGTGCAGGAAGTTCGCGAGCTTCGGCACGTCGCGATACGCGGCGATGAGCGAATCGGAAAATTCCAGTGGGTGCGACGTCGTGAAGCGGATGCGGCCGATCCCGTCGATCTCCGCGATGGCGCGGATCAGCAGCGCCAAATCCGCTGGGCCGCCCTCGAACATCGGACCGCGATACGCGTTGACGTTCTGGCCCAGCAGGTTGACTTCTTTCACGCCCTGTTCTGCGAGGGACGCAACTTCCGCCAGCACGTCGTCGAACGGGCGGCTGATTTCCTCGCCACGCGTGTAGGGCACCACGCAGAACGAGCAGTATTTCGAGCAGCCTTCCATGATCGACACGAACGCGCTCGGACCTTCGGCGCGCGGTTCGGGTAGGCGGTCGAACTTCTCGATTTCGGGAAACGAGATGTCGACCTGCGGCCTGCCGGTGGCGCGACGCGCGTCGATCAGGTCGGGCAGACGGTGTAGCGTTTGCGGACCGAACACCAGGTCCACATACGGCGCGCGCTCGACGATCGCCGCGCCTTCCTGCGAGGCGACGCAGCCGCCCACGCCGATCAGCACGTCGGGATTGGCCTGCTTGAATTCCTTCCAGCGGCCGAGCTGCGAAAACACCTTCTCCTGCGCCTTTTCGCGGATCGAGCAGGTGTTCACCAGGATCACGTCGGCTTCGGCCACGTCCTGCGTGCGCACCATGCCGCGCTCGGCCGCCAGCACCTCCTCCATTTTGCGGGAGTCGTACTCGTTCATCTGGCAGCCGTGGGTCTGGATATAGAGCTTTCCAGAGTCGGACTTTCCAGAGGCTTTGGCGGGGGCAGGGGTGTCGGCCATCGGAAGGGAGGCAGCGCGCGATGAAACCCGCATTGTAGCTTCGCAGGCCGCCACGGGCCGGGCCGTCGATCCCGAAGTGTGAACGCTGCGCTTGGCAAGGGCTGGCCGCAGGGGCACACTGCGACCCCATGAATGCCGTTTCCCGCCCGGGGGCGCGCGGCGGCTGGCGCCGGGGGCCTCGCCTGGATTTCCATTCGCGTTGGCGGATGGCGGTCGCGTGCGCGCTGTTGCTGGCAACTGCGTGGGCCGGCCCGGCGGCGGCCAGCGTGCTTTACCGCTGCGTCGGCGCGGGCGGCGAGATGGCCTACGTCAGCAGCACCGCGGGCTACCGTAACTGCGTAAAGCTCGGTCAGTGGCACACCGCTGCCGTGCATCGTGTCGACGCCAGCCAGCGCACCACGCACAAGAACAATCAGCCGAGCGGCACCCAACTGCCGGGCAAGCCGCCGCGTTCCGTCAAGGCCAATCCCGCGGTGCTGAAGATCACGCCGCTGGGCAATGATGATGCCGTGCCGGCAACCGCACAGGCCAGCAAGGCAATCTGGCAGCCGCTTCCGGTGGTGGCGCTGGATACGCTGGGCAGCTGGATCTTGCCGCGCGTGCTGGGGGTGGACTTGGCGCCCGAACGGCCCGCGCCGGCGCCAGCGGCGAGCCCGCCCGCGCCTTCCGCGACCACGCCGATTCCGTTGAAACTCGAAGCCGACAAACCGACACCGCCGAAGCGCGGTGCGGTGTATCGCGTGGTGCAGAAGAACGGCACCGTGCTGTACACCAACGTCGCGTCACTGGCGCAGGGGCACGACGCGAAGATGCTGTTCACGTACATCGTCGAATGCTACGCCTGCAACGTGCATTCGAAGATCGACTGGAATACCGTGCCGCTGCAGCTCGCGGCTTATGGTGACGACATCCGTTCGGCGGCGAAGCTGAGCGGCGTCAACGCCGCGCTGCTGCGCGCGATCATCCACGCCGAATCCGGATTCAACCCGCGTGCGTTGTCGTACAAGGGCGCGCAGGGATTGATGCAACTGATGCCGGGCACCGCGTTCGACCTGGGCGTGGGCGATGCTTTCGATCCCGCCCAGAACATCAGCGGTGGTGCGCGCTACCTCGCGACGCTGCTGCACGATTTCCACGGCGACGTGAAGTTGGCGGCGGCCGCCTACAACGCGGGCGCGGGCGCGGTGACGAAGTACGGAGGAGTGCCGCCGTATGCCGAGACGCAGGTGTACGTGAAACGCGTGGCGACGCTGTATCAGCGCTATCACGATGCACTCGGCGCGCACGCGACGCCCACGCTGGCGACGATCAAGGCTGGGGGCTGACTGAGTCGCGTAGCCCGGATGAAGTGAAACTGAGCCGTTCGCACTGAGCGTAGCGCCGAAGGCGCGAAGTCGAAGTGCCATACGGTGCGGAATATTCGGTGTTTCGACTTCGCTTCGCTACGCTCAACACGAACGGTTTCGTTATTTATGGGCAAGTTCCAAGTCGTGTGCGGCTGGCGTATCGGCCGCAGATAACTTCATGTCGTCATTCCGGGTCCCGGCCGCGTCAATCGCGGACCGCCCCGGAATGACGATGGATTTGTCGTTAGCGCTTCAGCTCCGAAGTAAGCGACGGCGCGATCGCCGTGACAATCTGCTCCGCAAGCAAGTGGTTGGCGGCGACGAGGTTGCCGGATTCCGGCACGCCTTCGCGGCCGGTCAGGTCGCCATAGCGGCCGCCGGCCTCGCGCACCAGCAGGCAGCCCGCGGCCATGTCCCAGATTTTCAGGCCGGTCTCGAAATAGCCGTCCAGGCGCCCCATCGCGGTCCACGCGAGATCCAGCGCGGCCGAACCGGTGCGGCGGATGTCCTCGGCGTGTTTCAGCAATTCGCGGGTCATGCCCAGTTGGGCGTCAAGGTGGCGGCGCTCGCGGTACGGAAAACCCGTCGCCAGCATCGCGCCATCCAGCGACTCGCGCTTGCCCACGCGGATGCGCCGATCGTTGAGGAACGCGCCATCGCCCTTGCTGGCGCTGAAGATCTCGTTGCGGATCGGATCGAGGATCACCGCATGCACGGGCTCGCCGCGATCCAGTTGCGCGATCGACACCGCGAAATGCGGGATGCCGCGCAAATAATTGTGGGTGCCGTCCAGCGGATCGACCGCCCAGGTGAAACGCGCGCCGGCCTTGCCGGATGCGCCGGTTTCCTCGCCCAGGATGGCGTGGCCGGGATACGCCCGCTTCAGCTCGCGCACGATCTCGCGTTCGGCCTGGCGATCGACCTCGGAAACGAAATCGAGATGATGCTTTTCGATCACGGCCACGCTGTCGAGGCGATTCATGTAGCGCAGGATCACGCTGCCCGCGGAGCGCGCGGCACGGATCGCAACGGTGACGGCAGGTCGGGCCATGGCAAAGGAGTATCCGGTATTTGAAAAAGAACGCGCCGCAGGGGCGGCGCAGCCACAGTTTAGCAGGGCCGTCGATTGGCCCGCTAACCTTGGGGACCTTTCATTTCGTCATTCCCGCGAAAGCGGGAACCCAGTGCCTTTTGCGGGTGGTGCGATGCTGAAGTCGCTGGGTCCCGGATATCGCTTCGCGACTGCGTTTGCAGGATTGCAAACGCGAACGCCGAAGGCGGCGCATAGCGCGAGCGCCATGGATGGCGCGAGTAATTCCGGGATGACGATCAAAAACAGAGTTTCTCGCGACATGAACCAATCCACCGCATCCGTCCCGCCCACGCCGCAAACGATCCGCTTCGTGATGGCGCGCACGTCCCATCCCGGCAACATCGGTGCGGCCGCGCGCGCGATCCGCACCATGGGTTTCTGGCGCATGGTGCTGGTGGCGCCGCAGCGATATCCAGACCCGCAGGTCACCGCGATGGCGGCGGGTGCGGACGACGTGCTGGCCAACCTGGTCGTGGCCGGCAGCGTGCCGGAAGCCGTCGCCGACTGCACCCGCGTGTACGGCCTGTCGGCGCGCCGGCGCGGCGTGAACCTGCCGGAACTCGATCCGCGCACCGCGGTGGGCGAGATAGCGCCGCTGTTGCGGCAGGGCGCCGAAGTTGCACTGCTGTTCGGCAATGAACGCTCCGGCCTCGACAACGAAGAATTGTCGGTATGCCACGCGATGATCCGCATTCCCAGCGTCGAGGAATTCTCCTCGCTCAATCTTGCACAGGCCGTGCAACTGATGGCGTGGGAACTGCGGATGGCGATGTTCGGCACGGCGCCCAATGCGCCACCGGATCATGATGCACCCCCCGCCACCGCCGACGAGATGGAGCGGTTCTTCGATCACCTGTTCGAAACCCTGCACGCGATCGACTTCCACAAGGGCCGCTCGGCCCAGACCATCGAATTGCGTTTGCGGCGCCTGTTCCATCGCGCGATGCCCGACGCGCGCGAACTGCGCATCCTGCATGGTGTACTTGCGGATGCGGAGCGGATGGCGAGCTTGGCGAAAGAGCGCGATGCGTAAAGCTGGCGTATAATCCGGACTGAATTCGGACCTGAGTATTCGACGTGGCCAGCGAAGCAATCATCAGCCTCACGGAGTTCAAGAACGATGCCGCAGGCTGGGTCAAGCGCCTGCAGAAGCAACCGCCTGTGGTGCTGACACAGAACGGGCGCGGCGTCGCAGTCGTGCAGAGCTACGAGGAATACGAGCGCTCGCGCTTCGAGTCTGCGCTGGTGATGCGCCTCAACCAGGCGCTGGCGGACGATCGCGCCGGGCGCACGATACCTCACGCCAACCTCAAGAAGCAGATTCGGTCCGCGCTGAAGAAGCGCATCGCCAAGCGTGGCTGAGTGGTCGGTCTACTGGTCGCCAGAGGCTCGCGGCGATCTGGAAGGCATCGTCGAATTCATTGCCGGCCGCGGTGACGTCGAAAACGCACTTGTCGTTTTCGAGCGAATTGCTGCGTCGGTGGATTCGCTGGCAACGATGCCGGAACGCGGACGCGCCGTGCCGGAAGTGCGTCTTGCGATCGAACCACCTCTCCTGGAGTTGATCGAAGCGCCGTGGCGCATCATGTACGCATGCGAACGCAGGCGCGTGATCATCGCCGCGATCATCGACAGCCGTCGTGACGTCGGTGCCATTCTGGAAAGCCGCTTCGGGCTAAAGCTTCCGGATGCTCGATGAAAACATGAATGGCGTGACGTGTGTGTCGCGTCAGCTGGAATCAACTGTGCACTGCAAGCGTGATGCTACGCTCCATTCCAACCCAGCACCGATACAGCGAACCTATTAGTGAGGAGTAAACAAGTGAAACTTCAGATGCCAATGCCCACGTCGTTCAAGTTTGAAACCACGAACGGGCAGTATGTCGTTCTGCCACTTACGGCAGTTGTTGACATGTACACTGAAAGTTTCAACTACCGAATCACGGCCGCATATTCTGCACGCAATCGACATCCGGGCCATGACTGGATCGTCGCCGTCACTTTGCCGTGGGACGCTGACTTATCAAAGGCTAAGCTGATTATAGCTGACGTTGAACCTGAACTACGTAACAGGGGCTTTGAATTCGATGGATTCTGCGTGGGAAATCCCAAAGGAGAATGCATCGTCGTCGCGCCTGACCAATATAGCGAGATATACACAGCACTCGACGTACTTTTCAGCGTAAAACGTGAAAGATGGCCATTTCCGTGGGTCCGCAGTGATGATGAAAACCCGGAGAAAAAACAACTCACGTACAATGGCCGCGATATCACGATCCGCGCATACAGCGATGGGGCATATCGCTAGTTCTGCCCTGGATTTGTGGCAGTGACGGGATCGTCCTGCTGCGGGAGGGGTTGTCAATCGGCGAGGATTCACGGCCGCCTGGCCTTCGAGCAATGAGCCCTGATCGGGTGAGCGTAAGACTGAGGTTATGCAGCAAAAAAAGCAATGGATTCCCGCTTTTGTGCAGAAATGACGACAAATGAATTGAACAGGATTTGCTAGCCATCATCCAGCTCCGTTTCGCCAACTTGCTCGTCCTTGGCAATCGGTGAAACCAACACCTTGTCGATCCGCGCCCCATCAAGATCGACGACTTCAAACTTCAATCCGTGCCAAGTGGTGCTTTCGCCCTCGACCGGGATGTGGCCCAGCATGTCGATGAGCATGCCGGCGAGGGTGTAGTAGTCGCCTTCTTCTTCGTTCGGCAGTTCGTCGAGTTTCAGCAGTTCGCGCAGATCGTCGGTCGCGAGCGAACCCGAAACCAGCCAACTGCCGTCGTCGCGCCTCAGCGCGGAAGCATTGCCGGAGGCGCCGCTGGTGCCGTTGCCCGCCGGGTGGCCGACCACCGCGGTCAGCACGTCGTTCAAGGTCACCAAGCCTTCGATGTCGCCGTATTCGTCCACTACCAGCGCGAATGGCGTCTTGGCGTCGCGGAATTCATCCAGCAGGTCCAGCGCGCGCGTGGTAGCGGGCACGAACAGCGGCTTGGTCAACTTGCGGAACAGATCGAGGCGCGGCTGCGTGGCGGCATCCGGATCCTGCGCCAGCGATTGCAGCAGGCGCTTCACCTCCAGCACGCCGAGCACTTCTTCCTCGCCTTCGCGATAGACCGGATAGCGCGAGTACGGCGTGGCGCGCAATACCGCCAGGTTCACGGCCAGCGGCGCCGCCGCATCCAGCCACGCGATGCGCGGGCGCGGTGTCATCACGCTGTCCACCGTACGATCGCCCAGACGCAGCACGCGGTTGACCATGTTGCGTTCGTCCAGGTCCAGCACGCCCTGTTCGGCGCCTTCGGCGACCAGCAGGCGGATTTCCTCTTCGCTCACTTTCTCGCGCGTGAAGCGATGCAGCCGCAGCACCCGCAACACCGCGTTGGTGATCAGGTCGAGGAACCACACGAACGGCGCCATCACCCACGACATCACCTGCATGGGCAACGCCACGATCTGCGCAATGCGCTCGGGGGCGACCAGCGCGGCGCGCTTGGGCACCAGTTCGCCCACGATGATGTTGATGGTGGTGACCAGGATGAAACCCAGCACCAGGCCGATCACCAGTGACGCGTGCGCGGCCACCGGGGCGCCCATCCGGGTGAGCCAGCCGCTTATGGCATCGCTGATCGAAGCGCCGGTGGCGGCGCCGGTGATCAGCGTGATCAGGGTGATGCCGATCTGCACCGTGGACAGGAAGCGGTCAGGCCGCTGGGCCAGCCGCAGGGCCACCTGCGCGCGCGTGCTGGTGCGCGCCATGTAGCGCAGCCGGCTTTTGCGTGAAGCGATCAGCGCGATCTCGGCCAGCGCGAAAAACGCGTTGCCCAGTGCCAGCACCAGTACCAGGCCAAGTTCGGTCAGCATTCAGGCCCTAGGCCGCGCGGGGGAGGTCATGCCCCGAGTTTAGCAAGCGCGGATGCTTCGGGCCCGCGGCGTGCTCGTGTACCATTTGCGTGGTCGGGTTTCGGATGGATCGCCATGTTTTCGCTGCAGACCATGTTCGGCAAAGGGGATCGTTTCTACACCCTTCTGGAATCCAGCGCCGGCGCCGCCCGCGATGGAGCCACGGCGTTGCAGGCGTTGCTGGAGGCCCACGGCGAGGCGATGCTGCTGGATGGCTTCCGCGCCGCCCGCCGGCGCGAGAAGGAACTGGCCGCGCAGATCAGCGAGGCGCTGGTCAATACCTTCGTCACCGCGCTCGATCGCGAGGACATCGAGGCGATGTCGTCCGCGCTTTACCGCATTCCCAAGACGATCGAGAAGTTCGCCGAACGCTACGTGATCGTGGCGAAAAGGGTCGAGGGCATCGATTTCGCCTCGCGCGGCGTGCTGCTGATGAGCGCGACCGACGGCGTCGCGGAAATGGTGAGCGAACTGCGCAACGGCATGAACATCGACCGCATGCGCAAATTGCAGGATCGCCTGCAGGCGACCGAGTCGGAAGCCGACCGGCTGCTGCTGGAGCCTTACCGTACCCTGTATCTCGGCAGCGACGATCCGATCCGGATGATGCTGGTGAAGGACCTGTTCGAGTTGCTGGAAAAGGCCATCGACCGTTGCCGCGACGTGGGCAACGTGATTTATTCGATTGTGTTGAAGAACTCATGAGACAGGGACCAGGGACCGGGGATCAGGACCCGCGAGAGTACAAGGCAGATCACTCCCTTCCACAGGAAGGGGGTCGCCGCGCAGCGGCGGGGGGATGCGATTCACCGCGCACCGACGCGAATGACTCGAGTGCGCGAAGAGCCATCCCCCTCGGTCGCGCAGCGGGCGCGTTCGCTTCGCTCCGCCCTTCGCAAGCGAGGGGAGAAGTCAAAGAAGCATTCTCGGCGTGGTCTGCCTTCGAGTTCCGAATCCCCGCATGAGCCTCGGCCTCCTCATCGCCGTCATCGTGATCGCGTTGGTGTTCACTTACATCAACGGTTTCCACGATACCGCCAATTCCATCGCGACTGTGGTGGCGACCAAGGTCTTGACACCGGGGCAGGCGGTGCTGTTGGCCGCCACCACCAACCTTGGCGGCGCATTGCTGGGCTCCGCCGTCGCGATCACCATCGCCACGGGCCTGATCGACGCGGGCGTGCTCCAGGTCGGCGGCGAGGTGCTGATCTGCGCGCTGCTCGGCGCCATCATCTGGAACCTGATCACGTGGTGGCTGGGATTGCCCTCGTCGTCGTCGCACGCGCTGATCGGCGGCCTGTGCGGCGCCGCGTTCGCGGCTTCCGACGGCAACTTCCACGCGATCATCTGGGCGACCGATCCCAATCACTGGTGGCGTGGCGGGGGATTGATCCCGAAAGTGCTGGTGCCGATGGTGGGGTCGCCCATTGCGGGTTTCGTGCTGGGCATCGTGGTGATGGGTGGCTTGTTTGCGCTGTTTGCGTGGTTCGGCAATCGCACGGGACTGCTGCGCCGATTCGGGCGCACGCCGTTCGTGAACATGTTCTTCGGCAAGGCCCAACTGTTCTCGGCCGCGGCCATGGGCGTATCGCACGGCATGAACGACGCGCAGAAGACCATGGGCATCATCGCGCTGGCGCTCGCCGACGCCACCCTCGCGCACAATTTCGATCACCTGCCAGCATGGCTGCACTTCCTGCGGGTGTCGGATGTCGGCGGCCACTTCCCGATTCCGGTGTGGGTGAAGGTGGTGTGCGCGCTGGTGATGGCGGCCGGTACCGCCGGTGGCGGCTGGCGCATCATCAAGACGCTCGGCCACAAGATGGTCAAGCTGCACCCGATCAACGGATTCGCCGCGGAAACGAGTTCCGCGTTCGTGATCATCGTCGCGTCCATCTTCGGCTTGCCCGTTTCGACCACCCACGTGGTGTCGTCCGCGATCATGGGCGTCGGCGCGTCCAAGCGCTTCAACGCGGTGCGCTGGACGGTGGTCGAACGCATGGTGTGGTCGTGGATCCTGACGTTGCCCATCAGCGCGTTCATGACCTGGGTGCTGGTGGAGTTGTCGCGACCGCTCTGGACCTGAGCCGGGAGCGGTAGACTCGCTCCGTGACCAGCGCGCGCATCCATGAGTCCGTCCCCGGAACCGACAAACTGGTCGTAGCGATTTCATCGCGCGCGCTGTTTGATTTGACGGAATCGCACGCGCTGTTCGAACGGGAAGGGCTGGAGGCCTACCGCGCTTTCCAGATCGCGCACGAGAACGATGTGCTGCAGCCGGGCGTCGCGTTTCCGGTAGTGAAGAAGCTGCTGGCGCTGAATCGCCCCGCGCCGGATACGCCGTACGTGGAAGTGGTGCTGCTGTCGCGCAACTCCGGCGACACCGGCCTGCGCATTTTCAATTCCATCCAGCACCACGGACTCGCGATCTCGCGCGCGGCGTTCACGTCCGGCGAGGCGACCAGTGAATACATCGCGCCGTTCGGCGTGGATTTGTTCCTGTCCGCGAACGCAGAGAACGTGGCCCGCGCGTTGAATTCCGGCGTTGCGGCGGCCACGATCCTGCCTTCGCAGGTGCGCGATGCGCGTTCCGCGCAGTTGCGGATCGCGTTCGACGGCGACGCGGTGATCTTCGGCGACGAGTCCGAGCGCCTGTCGCAGGAGCAGGGCCTAGACGCCTTCCACCGCAACGAAACCGAGCACTGGAACGAACCGCTGTCCGGCGGCCCGTTCCGCAATTTCCTGGCCGCGTTGCACCGCCTGCAGGCGGCTTTCCCGCCCGAGGATTCACCGATCCGTACCGCGCTGGTCACGGCGCGCTCGGCGCCGGCGCACAAACGGGTGATCCTGACGCTGCGCCAATGGGGCGTGCGCATCGACGAGGCATTGTTCCTCGGCGGCCGCGACAAGGGACCGTTCCTGGAAGCCTTCGGCGCCGACCTTTTCTTCGACGATTCGCCGATCAACGTGGAGTCCGCGCGCCAGCACGTGGCGACCGGTCACGTTCCGCACGGCGTCTCCAATCAGGGGTGTCGCGAAAAAGCCTGACGCTTCCGGGAAGTTCGGATTTTGCTCGTCATCCCGGAATCGCGAAGCGATATCCGGGACCCAGCGCCTTTGCGGTTCAGTGCGTTGCGTGAAAGTCACTGGGTCCCGGCTTTCGCCGGGATGACGAGTGATAGGGCTGATCAGAGGTCCCTTAGTTTTACGCGGCTACGTGCAGCGGCACCGGCTCCGTGCGGCTGCGACGATGATCGTCCGCAAACTCGTCCTGCCGCGCGAGTTGCGCGAACAAGCCATTGCGCAGGATCAGTTCCTGATAACGACCCTGCTCGATGATGCGGCCGTGGTCGAGCACCAGGATGATGTCGGCATTGCGCACGGTGGAAAGCCGGTGCGCGATGATGAAGGTGGTGCGGTTGCGGCAGAGCGCATCCATCGCGCGCTTGATGCGCGCCTCGGTGGCGTTGTCCAGCGCGCTGGTGGCCTCATCCAGCACCAGGATCGGCGCGTCTTTCAGCATCGCCCGCGCGATCGCGAGGCGCTGGCGTTCGCCGCCCGACAACGAACGGCCGCGTTCGCTGACCGCCGTCGCGTAGCCTTCCGGTTTTTCGGCGATGAAGGTATGCGCTTGGGCCGCGCGGGCTGCGGTTTCCACTGCGCCGTCGTTCGCGTCCGGATCACCGATGCGCAGGTTTTCCCCGATGCTGCGATGGAACAGGCCGGGTTCCTGGAATACCACCGCGACGTTGCGTCGCAGCGATTCCAGGGTTGTGGAACGGATGTCCATGCCATCCACGGTGATGCGGCCGCGCGTGGGGTCGGCGGCGCGATACAAGAGGCTGAGTGCTGTGGTTTTGCCCGCGCCGGTGGGCCCGACCACGGCCACCTTGCTGCCCGCAGGGATGCGGAAACTCAGGTCGTGCAGTGCCTCGCGCCCGGGTTCGTAGGCGAAGCCCACCTGTTCGAACGCGACTTCGCCGCGTACGCGCGAAAGCACAACCGCGCCGGGTGCTTCGGTGACGGCCGCCGGGGTGTCCAGCATTTCGAAGAAATCACGCAGCGAATTCGACTGGAAGAACAGGTTGGAAATGAAGGTCGCGAATTGTTCCAGCCGGCCGATCAGCATCAGCGCGAAACCGACGAAGCTGACGATGCCGCCGATACTGATTTCGCCGCGCGCGTGCAGCGCGGCGCCCAACGCGAAAATGGCCACGATCGTCAACGTGCTGGCCGCGCGCGAGAAGACCGACAGGGTCGCCCAGCCGTTCAACACCGGATATTGCGCGGACAACGCTTCCGCAATCAATTGCTTCAGGCCGCGCACTTCCTCGCGGGTGCGCGTGAAACTTTGCACCACGGTCACGTTGCCCAGCACATCGCCGACGCGCGTGGAAATGCGGTGGTGGTAATCCTGCACGCGATCCTGTGCATGGCGCGTGCGTCGCATCGCGATCGCGTTGAAGATCACGAAACACGTCAGCAGCGCGACCATCAACAGCGCGAGTTTCCAGTTGATGGCCACCGCCACCGGGATCATCACGACGATGGCCAGCAGCGTGGTCAGGTGTTCGCGGAAGAAGCCCAGCCACAGCGCCGACAGGTTGTCGGTGCCGATGTGCATGATCCGCAGCAATTTGCCGGTGTGCTGGTTGCCATGGAACGACAGCGGCAGTTCGATCACGTGCTCGAAGTAGGCGCGCACCGCGGCGAGGCGGCGCCGGTGCGACATCCGGTCCGCATGCAAGGATATGAGCGCGCCCACGGCTACGCCGACGAAACCCACCAGTGCCCACGCGCCGATCAACATGGCGGCGTGACCGCGCGGCTTGCTCAGCGCATCGATCACGCGTCCGAACAGCAACGGTTCCAGGAAGAACACGCCAGCCATGGCCAGGTTGGCCACGGTAAGCACGATCGCGAGCACGCGTTCGGGTGCGAGCAGCCCGAGCACGCGCAGGTAGATGCGCAGGATGGACATGGGTTGTGCCGTGGATGTGGAGCAGGGCGCAGTTCAACACTCGAATGCTTGAAGTGCGCTGAACGCACGCGCGCCCAATTCAGGTGCGGTTGCGACTGACCGGCAGAACGCAGATCGATACATCGAGGATTGGCTAAGACGGCGTGAAGATTGCCGACCGGTCCCGGGCGCCAAAGGCCGCTCCGACGCGGAAACCTTGATAACGCTACAATAACGCGCTTCATATTTGCCCCCGAGAAGCCCGCATGGCGACCCGCCTCAATCCCCTCGATCTGTACGACGTCCGCGCACTGCTTTCCGAAGAGGAGCGCATGGTGCAGGATTCGGTTGGGCGCTTCGTCGACGACAAGGTGCTGCCGATCATCGGCGACTGCTTCGACCAGGCGCGCTTCCCGGCCGAGCTGATTCCGGAAATCGCTTCGCTCGGACTGCTCGGCGCGACGATCCCCGAGGAATACGGTGGCGGCGGCATGAACCAGGTCAGCTACGGCCTGATTTGCCAGGAAATGGAGCGCGGCGATTCCGGCCTGCGCAGCTTCGCGTCGGTGCAATCTTCCCTGGTGATGTATCCGATCTTCGCTTTCGGCAGCGAGGAGCAGAAGCGCGAATACCTGCCGAAGATGGCGGCCGGCGAAATCATCGGCTGCTTCGGTCTGACCGAACCGCACGGCGGTTCCGACCCGGCCAACATGAAGACCGTCGCGAAGAAGGATGGCGGCGACTGGGTGATCAACGGCGCCAAGATGTGGATCACCAACGGCAACCTGGCGCACGTGGCCTTGGTGTGGGCCAAGACCGACGACGGCATCCGCGGATTCCTCGTGCCGACAAACACGAAAGGTTTTGCGGCGCAGGAAATCCACAAGAAGATGAGCCTGCGCGCGTCGGTGACCAGCGCGTTGTTCCTCGACGACGTACGCGTTCCCGAGAGCGCGATGTTGCCGAACGTGAAGGGCCTGCGAGGTCCGCTGAGCTGCCTCGATTCCGCGCGCTTCGGCATCAGTTGGGGCCCGATCGGCGCGGCGCAGGCCTGCTTGAAGGAGGTGCTGGATTACACGCAGGAGCGCGTGCTCTTCAATCGGCCGCTTGCGGCCAATCAGGCGATCCAGTTGCGACTGGCGGATATCGCGCGCCGCATCACCACCGCGCAGCTGCTGGCATTGCAGTTGGGGCGCTTGAAGGACGCGGGAAAATTGCACCCGAGCCAGATTTCGCTGGCGAAGTGGAACAACGTGCGCATGGCGCTGGATATCGCGCGCGAATGCCGCGACATCCTGGGCGGCGCCGGCATTACCACCGAACACGTCGCGATCCGTCACGCGCTGAATCTGGAGTCGGTGGTCACCTATGAAGGCACCCAGACGGTCCATCAACTCGTGGTTGGAAAGGAACTGACGGGCATCAACGCTTTCTAGAATTTGAAAACCAAGAACGTGTCATTTTAATGTCGTCATTCCCGCGAAAGCGGACTGCGTTTGCAGGACAGCAAACGCGAACGCCGAAGGCGGCCCGGAGGGCGAGCGCCATGGATGGCGCGAGTTTATCCAGTGTCTTTAGCTTTTGAATGAAGTAAAAGGCACTGGATTCCGGATCGCCGCTGCGCGGCGCCCGGAATGACGAAGAAGAAAAATCCTCGGAGTCCATCATGAAAATTCGCAACAAATGGCTCGCTGGTTTTGCGATGGGTGCAATGCTCGCTTCCGGCGGCGCGATGGCCGCGGTCAACGTCAACGAGATGCATGTTGCGTTGACCTCGTTGAAGCTGGCGTTGGCGAAGATGGGCGTCGCCAATGCGATCTTGTCGAATCCCACGCCGCCGTCGAACAATACCGACGCGCACCTTGCCGCGCCCAATCAGTTGGGCAGCCGGGAAATCAGCTCGATTCTGGTCAGCGCGGGCGGCGTGATCAACGTGTATCTCAGTCCGGCCGTGGGCGTGGGCAATGGCATCGTGCAACTGGTGCCGAAGGTCGTGACCGACAAGCAGGGCAAGAAGAGCGTGCAGTACACCTGCTACAGCCCCAACATCCCCGACATCGCGACCGCGGCACCGGAATGCACGTATCACCCGGTCGGCAAGTGAGCGATTCGTGGCGGATGCGATGCCATCGCCTGAACCCCTGCTGGAAACGGCACGGCTGATCCTGCGCCCGCCGCGCGCCGAGGATTTCGAAGGGTGGGCCGCGATCGCGCAGGATGAAGAAGTGACGCGGCACCTCGGCGGCGCGCACAGCCGTTTCGAAGCATGGAAGCGTTTTCTCGCTTGCGTGGGCGCATGGCATATCCAGGGCTTCAACGCATTTTCGGTAATCGAAAAAAGCAACGGGCGTTGGATAGGACGGGTCGGGCCTTTGCATCCGGATGGCTGGCCCGGTGACGAAATCGGCTGGACACTCGCGCGCATGGCCTGGGGGAAAGGCTACGCGACCGAGGCCGCGACCGCCGCGATCGATTGGGCATTCGAGGTGCTCGGCTGGACGCACATCATCCATTGCATCGACTCGGGCAACACTGCATCCCAATCCGTCGCGCGCAGGCTGGGTTCGACCCTGCAAGGCCCGGGCAAGCTGCCCGCGCCGCATGAAAACGACTCCATTGAAATCTGGGGCCAGACGCGCGCGCAGTGGTTTGCGCGCCGCGCCGCACGCACTGCTGCCATCCCATCGACATGAACGCCATCAAGACTCCAGTTCCCGCCCGCCACAAGGGCTTCAACCGCGCCGAAATCGTCGACCAGAATTTCACGGAATTCGTGCAGGCGTGGCAAGGGGAGGTGCGCCGCGCGCCAAGCGACGATGAAGCCGTGTTGCCGGGCAGCGCCTGCACGGCGCGCGATTTCCGCGAGCTGTTCGAATCGCAGTTGATCTCGCGGCATCTCGATCTGATGGCGCGCGTGCTGCGCGTGCAGAACAAGGTGTTTTATACGATCGGTTCGTCGGGCCACGAAGGCAACGCGATGGTGGCGCGGTTGACGCGTCATACCGATCCTGCGTTCCTGCATTACCGCTCCGGCGCATTCATGGCCGAACGCTTTCGCAAATTGCCGGGGATGGATCCCGTAATGGATTCGGCGTTGTCGTTCGCGGCCAGCAGTGAGGATCCCGCATCGGGCGGCCGCCACAAGGTGTGGGGTTCGAAACCGCTGTGGGTGTTGCCGCAGACTTCGACCATTGCGTCGCACCTGCCCAAGGCGCTGGGTACCGCCGTCGCGATCGAGCAGGCGCAGCGCATCGAACATGAGTTGCCGATTCCGAAAGACTCGATCGTGATCTGTTCGTTCGGTGACGCGTCGAGCAACCACGCCACCGCGCAGACCGCGTTCAACACGGCCGGTTGGACGGCGTATCAACGCTTGCCGGCGCCGGTGCTGTTCGTGTGCGAGGACAACGGCATCGGCATTTCGGTGAAGACGCCGTCGGGTTGGATCGCCAACAATTTCGCCGACCGCAAGGACCTCGATTACTTTTTCGCGGATGGACTCGATCTCGCGGAAGGCTACGCGCAAGTGCAGCGCGCGATCCAGCATTGCCGCACGACGCGCCGCCCGACCTTCCTGCACCTGAAAGCCACTCGGCTCACCGGTCATGCGGGCACCGACTTCGAGATCGAGTGGCGCAGCTTCGAGGAACTGGTGGCGCTGGAAGCCACCGATCCGCTGCTGCGCTCGGCCGCGATCGCGTTGGAATCCGGGTTGTACAGCAAGCAGTCGCTGCTGGATGAATACGAAGCCATCCGCAAACGCTGTTTCGCTGCCGCGGAGGAGGCGGATCATCGTCCGAAGCTCACGTCACTCGATGACGTGTTGAAGCCGCTGGCACCGTACACGCCGAAGGCGGTGCGCGCCGAGGCCGAGCGCGCCAATTACGCGGACAAGCGTGTGGCGGTATTCGGTGGCCCCGAAAAGTTGCCGGAAACGCAGCCCGCGCGGCACCTGGCGCTGCAGATCAACGCGGCGCTGCACGACCTGCTCGCGAAGTATCCCGAGTCGCTGGTGTTCGGCGAGGACGTGGCGCAGAAGGGCGGCGTCTATACCGTCACGAAAGGCTTGAACAAGGCATTCAAGGGCGCGCGCGTGTTCAACACGCTGCTCGACGAAACCATGATCCTGGGCATGGCGCAGGGCTACGCCAACATGGGCATGCTGCCCATTCCCGAGATCCAGTACCTCGCGTATTTCCACAACGCCTGCGACCAGATCCGCGGCGAAGCGGCGTCGCTGCAATTCTTCTCCAACGACCAGTACCGCAATCCGCTGCTGGTGCGGATCGCCTCGCTGGGCTACCAGAAAGGTTTCGGTGGCCACTTCCACAACGACAATTCGATTGCCGCGCTGCGCGACATTCCGGGATTGGTCGTCGGCTGTCCTTCGCGTGGCGACGATGCCGCGGCGATGCTGCGCACATTGGCCGCGCTGTGCAAGGTCGATGGCCGCGTGTGCGCGTTCCTCGAACCCATCGCGCTGTACATGACGAAGGATTTGTACGAACACGGCGATGGCCAGTGGCAATTCGGTTATCCCGCGCCGGGCGAAGCGACGTCGCTGGGCGAAGGGCGCGTGTACAACGAGAAGGCAAAGGACTTGGTGATCTTCACCTTCGGCAACGGCGTGCCGATGGCCTTGCGCGCCGCACGCGAAATCGAAAAACAACACAAGTGGAAAGTGCGCGTGGTCGACTTGCGCTGGCTGGTGCCGCTCAACGATGCCTTCATCGTCGCGCAGGGGCGCAGTGCCAAACGCATCATCGTGCTGGACGAAGGACGCAAGAGCGCGGGCGTGGGCGAGGGCGTCATCACCGCAATCGTGGAAGGCGGCCTGGGTGCCACACCGCTCGAACGCGTGGTGGGTGTCGATACCTACACGCCGCTCGCGGGTGCGGCCCTGCTGGTGTTGCCGGGAGAGGCCGACATTGTGGCCGCTGCGGAGAGGCTGTCGGGCGATCAGCGAACCTCGGGGTAATTCTGTTTCTGCAGTCATCCCGGTGAAGGCCGGGATCCAGCTTTTTCGGCAAATCTTATTGAAGCGGCTGGATACCGGCCTTCGCCGGCATGACGAAGTTGGGGAGGCGCGGTACTTCGGGCTTCATTGGCTTTGGGAAACCCAGACCAAGGATGCCACTTTCATGTTGGTGGGCTGGGATGCTGGTGTTCCCGCAATTGCGCTGGAGAGATCATGAACGTCGTTGCCAGGATTTTTGTCGTCGCTGCTTTCGGTCTGACCTGTGCCGCGTGTTCGCATAACAACGCACCACATCCGGCGGCTTCGGCGCCGGCTGCGTCGAGCGCGACGCCGCCCGCCGCTTCGGCGATTCCGATGCGGGCGCCGGCGGTGGGTTCTACATCCGAAACGCTGGCTCCCCCGCCGTTGTCCAACGGACCGTCGCTGGCCGTGATCATGCAGCGGCCCAGTTTTGCCAAGGCCTTCGCGAACATGGATGGTACGTCCGCGTTGCCGGCGCGGGCGAAAGGCGGCGATGCTTCTGCGCCCTCGGCGAGGGTGCAGGTGGATGACAAGACGATGTGGCTGTCGCACGTTTGCGAGGCCGCCGACTGCCAAGGCGGGCAATTGTTCCTGTTGACCGATCCCGCGCAGCACGCGATGCAGGGTCTGCTGGTGGCAGCATCCGGTGGCGCAGGCGATTCCGTGCGCAAACTGACGGCTCGGCAAGCCGGACGCCTCGGTGCAGGCGTTCCTCAAGCAGCAGGACGTTAAATAATGGAATCGTTCGTGTTGAGCCCTTCGACAAGCTCAGGACAGGCTACGCGAGCGAAGCGCAGCTGCGCGAAGTCGAAGCATCGGACATTCCACACGTTGTGGCACTTCGACTTCGCGCCTTTGGCGCTACGCTCAGTGCGAACGGCTCTACGGACAAGTTCAAATTCTTCCTTGCAGTGAATGACATGAAGCTGGATACCGCAAGAACCGATGCGGGCGGCGCTGGCTCGTCCGCGAGCACGTCGCAGGCGGAGCCGACCGCGTTGAGGCCACCAAAACCCACTCGCTTCGGCGTGATCGGCGCGGTCAGCTTCGTGCACATGCTGAACGACATGATGCAGTCGGTGATCGTCACGATCTATCCGCTGCTGAAACACGAGTTCGCGCTGAGCTTCGTCCAGATCGGCGTGATCACGCTGACGTTCCAGTTGACGGCATCCCTGCTGCAGCCGGTGGTTGGCGCGATCACCGACAAACACCCGTTGCCGTATTCGTTGCCGATCGGCATGTGCTTCACCCTGGCCGGCTTGTTGCTGCTTTCGGTGGCGCCGTCCTACCCGATCCTGTTGCTTTCGGTGGCGTTGATCGGTTGCGGCTCGTCGGTGTTCCATCCGGAATCGTCGCGCGTGGCGCGCATGGCGTCCGGTGGCCGTTATGGACTCGCGCAATCGCTGTTCCAGATCGGTGGCAACACGGGGCAGGCGCTCGGTCCGCTGCTGGCCGCGGCTGCGGTGTTGCAGTACGGTCAGCAAGGTCGCTTGCATGCGGCATGGTTCAGCCTCGCGGCGCTGCTGGCGATCGTGATCCTGTTGCAGGTGAGCCGCTGGTACAGCCACCACATCGAGGAACGCGTGAGGCAACGCACGGCGACGGATCGGCCGCAATTTCCGACGCCGGTGGTGCGGCGCACGGTGGGCATCCTGTTCGCGCTGATGTTCTCGAAGTTCTTTTACCTCGCCAGCATCAGCAGCTATTACGAATTCTTCCTGATCCATCGCTTCGGCCTGTCGGCGCACGTTTCCGCCAACCTGCTGGCCGTGTTCCTGTTCGCGGTCGCGGTCGGAACCATGATCGGCGGCCCGCTGGGCGACCGCATTGGCCGCAGGCGCGTCATCTGGTTTTCGATCCTGGGCTGCGCGCCGTTCACGCTGGCGCTCCCGTACGTCGGACTCGGCTGGACGGTGGGCCTGAGCGTGGTGATCGGCCTGATCCTGGCGTCGGCCTTCCCGGCGATCATCGTGTATGCGCAGGACATGCTGACGCACCGCATCGGCATGGTGTCCGGCCTGTTCTACGGCTTCAGCTTCGGCCTCGGCGGCCTCGGCGCCGCGGTGCTGGGCCTGATCGCCGACCACTTCGGCATCGTGTTCGTGTACCAGGTTTGCGCGTTCCTGCCGCTGCTGGGATTGCTCGCGGTGTTTCTGCCGGACGTGCGCCCGCCCGAGCACGTGCCAGCGGCGCATCGCCTGACCAAGGCGCCGGAACCCTGGAAAGGCGGCGCGGTCTGATGCGTGGCGATGCCGAGAGGCTTGCGCTAGAGTCGCCCTGATGCCGCCACGATTGGCCGCATATCGCATTCCGGAGAGACCCATGGCCCTGCGTACCAACAATCCCGTTCTGCGCGACAAGACGTTCCAGAACCTCGCCACCACCACCGGCGAGCCGATGACCGTCAATGGCACGATCGCGCGCACCGGCTTGCTGCTGGTGCTGATGCTGATTACCGGCGCGTGGACTTGGCATCGTTTCATGCTGGCCGGTGGAACCCTCGACCCGGCCGCGGGTGTCGCCGCGGTGCAGCCGTTCCTGTGGGGCGGCCTGATCGTCGGCCTCGTTTTCGCGCTCGCCAGCGCGTTCAAGCCCAACTGGTCGCCCGTCACCGCACCCTTATATGCACTCGCGGAAGGGACGTTCCTCGGCGCGATTTCCGCAATGTTCGAGGTCCGCTACCACGGCATCGTGCTGCAGGCGGTGATGGCATCGATCGGTGTCTTGGTGGTGATGCTGTTTCTGTATCGCAGCGGCGTCATCAAAGTCACCCAGAAATTCCGGATGGGCGTGTACGCAGCGACCGGGGGAATCCTCCTCCTGTATCTGGTGCAGTGGGGAATTTCCGCCTTCACCGGTTACGGCGGCATGTCGTTCGTCTTCGGGGGCGGCACCTTCGGCATTCTCTTCAGCGTCTTCGTGGTGTGCATCGCTGCCTTGAATCTGGTGCTCGATTTCGATTTGATCGAGCGTGGTGTCGCGCAGGGCGCGCCGCGGTACATGGAGTGGTACTGCGCGTTCGCGCTGATGGTGACGCTGGTGTGGCTGTATCTGGAGCTGTTGCGGCTGCTGGGCAACACGCGTCGCTAACGAGGCTTTGATTTTGCTCGTCATTCCGGGGCCGCCGCGGCTCTTCGCGGCGGAACCCGGAACCCAGCGTCTCGGCACGCCGGCGAGTTACAACAAAGGCACTGGGTTCCCGCCTTCGCGGGAATGACGAGAATGTGGATTGATCGAGATTCCTCACTGGTCTGTAGCGGGAGGTTGGCATGATCATCGTGACAAGCGAGTACGTGGCTGGCTACAAGATCACCGAAACCAAGGGCCAGGTGTTTGGTTTGGTGGTACGCAGCCGCGGCATCGGCGGCAACGTGATGGCGGGCCTGCGTTCCATCGTCGGCGGCGAGATCAGCGAATACACGCAGATGCTGGAAGAAGCGCGCCGCCACGCCACCGACCGCATGGTGCAGAACGCGCAGGCGATGGGCGCCAACGCTGTCGTGATGATGCGCTTCGATTCGTCGGAGATCGGCCAGACCATGAGCGAGATCGTGGCGTATGGCACCGCGGTCGTGATCGAGAAGGCGTAACTCGCCATGTTGATGATCGCGCTCTACGTGATCGGCTCAATCCTGCTGTTGATTGCGGCCGTCACGTTGCTGGTCGGCGGAACACTGGCGCTGTTCCTGCCGCAGCTCATCATCGGCGGCCTGTTTCTCATCATCGCGTTGGCCATCGAGCGCTGGCGTTACAAGCCCGTGAGCGATCAGTGCCCGATCCGCGCTGGACCGACACCGGCGAGCGCTTCGTCGATCCGGAAACCGGCTTGCTGACGGCCGTGTATTTCGATTCCGCGAAAGGCGAACGGCATTACCTCGCTGCACCGCCGCGTGGTTGATGCGGCATCCCCCCGATGCTGGCCGTCAAAACGGCCAGCGCGCGACATCCCCGATGCTGGCCATGAAACCGGCCAGCATCGACCCCCTTCCTGCGGAAGGGGGAGCAACGCTTGCGCTTTGCTTCCCCTTCGCTTGCGAAGGGCGAAGCGTAGCGAACGCGCGCGAAGCGCGAGAGGGGGATGGCTTCTGACGTGCCGCGTCAATGCTGCTTCGGTGCCGGGCCTTGCACCACCTGCACCAGGTGCGCGGGATTGACGTACTTCTTGAATGTGTCCTGCACCTGGGTCGCGCTGAGGTCGAGGTAGTGTTTGGCCGCGACCATCGGCTCGTCCAGCGGTTCGCCGTTGATGCTCCATTCCAGCAGCGAGCGGGCGATGGCGTTGACGCTGGACACGCCCAGCGGAATCGAGCGGATGCGCGCCTGCTTGGCGTTGGTCAACTCGTCGGGCTTGACCGCCGTGCCGCGCATCGCATCGATGTTCTTGACGATCAGGCCGTCCACGGGCTTGACCTTGCCCGGATCGCTGCCGTACTGCACGTAGAAGATCGAACGCGAGCGGTCGAAGCTCAGACCCGAACCCGCGCCGTAGGCGTAGCCGTGGTTGACGCGGATGTCCACCATCAGCCGCGAGGCGAAGCCGTTGCCGCCCAGCACTTCGTTGCCGAGTTGCAGCGCATAGCGGTCGGGATTATGGATGTTGAGGTCCAGCATCTGGCCCAGCAACACCTGGTCCTGCGAAGCGTAGGCGTTCGGCACCACGGTGTAGCTGGCGGGATTGCTCACCACCGGCTTCGGCACCACGTCGGGCTTCGGACCCGTTGCGTTCCAGCCACCGAAGTACTTCTCGACTTCGGCTTTCGCCCGTTGCGGGGTCACGTCGCCCACAATCACCAGCGTGGTCATGTCAGGACGGTAGACCTTGGCGAAGTAATCCTTCACGTCGTTGAGCGTCAGCGCGTCCACGGTCTTGGGCGTGGCTTCGTGCAGTCCCGGATCGCCCGCCGGCAACAAGCCCTTCATCAAGGCGCGCATCATCTTGTACTGCGGCGACTGCAGCTCGCCGGCGAGGGTGCGCGACAGCGTCTGCTGCTGCACGGTGAATGCGGTCTGCGGCAGCGCCGGATGCAGTTCATTGTCGGCCAGCAACCGCAGGCCCTTGTCGAAGTTTTCGGCCGGCACGGCGAGGCTGAAACGGCTGCCGCCGGATTCGGTGGCGGCGATGTCGTCCAGCGCCTTGTGGAAGGCCGCGCGATCGAGCGTCGTGGTGCCGTAATCGAACAACGATGCCAGCAATTTGCTGACGCCTTCCTGATTCCTGGGCGCTTGCAGATCTTCGTTGCTGTCCACGCGACCGACCACGGTGACGGTCTTGCTGACGTTGGTGGGCTGCACGATCACGGTGATGCCGTTGGCGAGCGTCATCTTCACCGGGTCGAGCGTCCAGTGCGGCATCTTGAGGTCCGCAAGCTGCCGGGTTGCCCATCCGGGCAGCGGTGCATTCAGCTTGTCATTGCTGGCAAACGATTCAGTGCCGCCGAAGCCGTTGCTGTCCGGCGGGCGCTTGCCGTTCGGGTTGGGCGTCAGCACCACGGTAATGCGCTGGTCGGGTTTGAGGTATTCACGCGCGACGCGATCCACGTCCGCAGGCGTTACGCTGAGGATCTGGTCGAGGCCCTCCTGCGGTGAGTTCAATCCTTGCCACGCCAAGGCCTGCGACCACGCTTCGGCAAGCTCCATCGGACTGTTCTTGGCAAACTCGAACTGCGCTTTCTCCTGGCGTTTGGCGGCTTCAACCAGCTCGGCCGACACGCCTTTCTTCAATACGCCCGCGATGACACCATCGAGATGGCCCTGCGCCTGCTTCGCATCGCCGCCCTTGGGGAAACCCACCTCGATGGTGCCGATGCCGCCGTGCACGAACGGCTGCTCGCCGGCATCGGCCGACAGCACCTTGCCTTGCGCGGCGAGATCGGACAGTGCGCTGCGCGAGTTGTCGAGTACGTCCATCAACACCTGCAGGGCCGCGTAATCCTTCGACTGCTGGCCTGGTGCGCGGAACAGGTATTGCACGCTGCCGGTCGCATCCGGCGTGGTCTTGATGATGGTCTGCGGCTTGAACGAAGCGAGTTTGACGGGTGTGCGTTCCGGCACGTTGCCCTTGGGGATCGAGCCGAACAGGTCCTTCACCTTGGCCAGCGTCGACTGTGCATCGACATCGCCCGCGATCACCAGGATCGCGTTGTTCGGCTGGTACCAGTGGTTGTAGAAGTCCTGCAGAACCTTGCCGGTGGTCGCGTCGAAGGTCGGTCGCGAACCCAGCGCATCCTCGGCATAGCCGGTGCCGGCGTACAGCGCGCGCTCGGCCTGCTGGAAGGCGAGGTAGCCCGGGTCGGAAATGTCGCGCGAGACTTCCTGCTCGATCGCGCCCTTCTCGAGGTTCCAGTCCGTGTCGGTCAGCTGCGCACCACGCATGCGGATCGCCTCGATGTGCAACAGCATGTCGATGTATTGCGCGGGCGCGACGAAGAAATACTGGGTGGCGTCGTTGGTGGTGAACGCGTTGTTGTCCGCGCCCATCTTGCCGGTCATCTCGTTCAACTGCGCGCCGGTCATGCCGGTCGAGTTGCGGAACATCATGTGTTCCAGCGCGTGCGCGGTGCCGGGATAGCCCTTGGGTGTTTCGTAGCTACCGGCGAGATAGGTGATCTGGGTGGTCACCATCGGCGCCAGCGTGTCGCGCACGATCACCACGCGCAGGCCGTTGTCCAGCGTGGCGCGGGTGACGTTGCTGTCCTGCGTGGCGCTGACGATGGGTGCATCGGCCGCAAAGGCAGCCTGCATGCCGCCGCAGGTCAGACCAAGGCCCAGCAGGATGCCGAGCGCGAGTGGAGCGAGCGTGCCGTGCGTCTTCATCGAATACTCCTTGCAAACGGATCGGAAACAAGCGTTGCACACCCCCGGTTGGCGCGGAAAAAACCGCTCCATGCTACCAGTGCATGCGCAGCATGCCGTCCATCCTGTCGATCAGACAGGCGCGCCGATGATGCGGGGTTCCGGCTCCAGCGCGACGCCGAAACGCGCGCGCACGCCCTCGCGCACGCGCTGTGCCAGCGCCCACAATTGCGCGCCGGTGGCATGGCCATGGTTGACCAGCACCAGTGCGTGCCGGTTCGAAATGCCGGCGTCGCCTTCCCGCGCGCCCTTGAATCCGCTGGCCTCGATCAGCCACGCCGCGGAAAGTTTCGCGATGCCGTCCGGAGCCGGCCAGTACGGCAGTTGCGGATGTTCCGCGCGAAGTTGTTCGGCCTGTGCGGCGGGCACCAGCGGATTCTTGAAAAAGCTTCCGGCGTTGCCGATCACCTTCGGATCGGGCAGCTTGCGGGTACGCAGGTTGACCACGGCGTCGGCGACGTGGATGGGCGCGGGATGTTCTATGCCCATGCGCCGCAGCTCGTCCTGCACGCCTGCGTATTCGATGCGCGGGGTCCACGCGCGCGGCAGGCGAAACGTGACCGCGGTGATCAGCCAGTGGTCGGGATGGCGTTTGAACACCGAGTCGCGGTAACCGAATTCGCAGCGTGCATTTTCAAGATGGACGAAACGGCGCTCACGCAGGTCGAACGCCTCGACGGACTCGATGAACTCGCCCGCCTCCACGCCGTAGGCGCCGATGTTCTGCATGGGCGCCGCGCCCACGCTGCCCGGAATCAGGATCAGGTTTTCGAGTCCCGCGTAACCGTGCGCCAGCGTCCAGCGCACGAAATCGTCCCAGTGTTCGCCGGCGGCCACGTGGATACGCGCGCAGGTGCCGTCGTCGTCCAGCACGGCGACACCGCGCGTCGCCATCGTCACGATCGCGCCGCCGTAGTCGCCCGTGAACAACACGTTCGAACCTTCACCCAGCAACAACGCTGATCTGTCGTGCAGGGCAGGGTGGGCCAGCAAGTCGGGAATCGCCTCGGCGTCGTGGACATCCGCCAGCCACGCTGCGCGCGCATCCACCCGCAGGGTGTTGCGCTCACGCAGCGAAGCGTTTTCGGTCAGCGTGAAGCCGATCGTCGCGCCGTCATTCGACATGCGCGGCACCATGCTGCCTGCGGATTTCCTCGACGCATTCGGTGAGCAACCACGGTCCCCTGTAAATCATGCCGGAATAGACCTGCACCAATGTTGCGCCGGCGGAAATCTTGTCGGCGGCATCGCTTCCGGTCAGCACGCCGCCGACGCCGACCAACGGAATGCGGTCGTCGAGCCGCTGCGCCATGCCGCGCAACACCGCGGTGGATTTCTCGAACAGCGGCTTGCCGGACAGGCCGCCTTGTTCGTTCGCATGCAGCGCGCCGGTTATATCGGTGCGGTCGACGGTGGTGTTGGTGCAGATCAAGCCGTCGATGCCGGAACCCGCCAGCGCGGATACGATCGCGTCCGTCTGCACATCATCGAGATCGGGCGCGATCTTCAGCAGCATCGGCTTGCGCGCACCATGCTGCCCCGCAAGTTTTTCGCGCGCTCCCATCAGCGACGCGATCAACCTTTGCAGCGAATCGCCCTCCTGCAGCTCGCGCAGCCCGGGCGTATTCGGCGAAGACACGTTGACGGTCACGTAGCTGGCCAGCGGATACACGCGTTCGAGACAGGCGAGGTAATCGTTCGCGGCGTGTTCGTTGGGTGTGTCCTTGTTCTTGCCGATGTTGATGCCCAGCACACCGCGCCATGTGGATCGTTCGACGTTGCGGACCAGCGCATCCACGCCGCCGTTGTTGAAGCCCATCCGGTTGATGATTGCCTCATGTTCCGGAAGGCGAAACATGCGCGGTTTCGGGTTGCCCGCTTGCGGACGTGGCGTGACCGTGCCGATTTCGAGAAAGCCGAAACCCAGCGCGCCGAGCGCGTCCAGGTGTTCGCCGTTCTTGTCCAGGCCCGCAGCCAGACCGACCGGGTTGGGAAAGTCGATGCCGAATGCGCGCACCGGCAAGTTTTCGGGCGGCGGCTGCGCGACGAAACGCATCAGCTTGCTGCGCTGCGCGACGCCCAGCGCGTACAGCGTCAGGCCATGGGCGGCTTCGGGCTCGAGCGAGAACAGCAGCGGGCGCAGTGTCGAATACATCGTCATCGAAAGCTGTTCATGCCTGCGCCACTCCTCACTCGAGCCACCCTATATTCTCACGCCGCATGCGCTGGCGCAGCAGGGATTCAGAAGCGCAGCGACTGTCCGCCGTCCACCGCCATGATCTGGCCGGTAATCCAGCCGGCGAAAGGCGAGGCGAGGAACAGCGCCAGGTGCGCCACTTCTTCGGGTGTGCCGTAGCGGCCGAATGGAATCGTGGCCAGCACCTTGGCGTATTGTTCGGGCTTCTCGTGCCTGGCGCGATCCCACACGCCACCGGGAAATTCGATGGAGCCCGGCGCGATCGCGTTCACGCGGATGCGATCGTCGGCCAGCGTCAATGCTTGCGTGCGGGTGTAGTGATTCAGCGCCGCCTTCATCGCGGCGTAGGGCGGACCCATCGTGCGCGGGCGGAACGAGCCGATCGAACTGGTGTGGAGGATGCACGCGTGCTGCGATTGCTTGAGGTGCGGCACCGCGAAACGCGAAGCGCGCACCGCGGCCATCAGGTCCACGTTGAAATCGACCAGCCAGGATTCGTCGTCCTCGCGGAAGCCGTAGCCGGTCGCGTTGTTGACCAGCACGTCGAGGCCGTCCATCGTGCGTGCGGCTTCGGCGACCCAGTGTTCGATCTGGCCGGCTTCAGCGAGGTCACACGTGTGCACATGGAGCCGGCCTGCGCTTGCGCCCGCGTCTTTGGCCAGCAGGTCCAATCTCTCCTGCCCGCGAGCGCACACCGCCACGTCCGCACCGGCTGCAAGAAAATCGAGTGCGATCGCGCGACCGATGCCTTTGCTGCCGCCGGCGATGGCGACGCGATAGCCGGTGAAGTCGAAGGGAGATGTCATTGCAAGATCTCCAGCGGCGTCATTCCGGACGCTGCGAAGCGGCGATCCGGAACCCAGCGCCTTTGCTCAGCGGGAAAGGCACTGGGTTCCGGGTTCCGCTCGCCAGAAGCGCGAGCGGCCCCGGAATGACGAGTTGGTTGGTTACCGTTCTCCGAGTCCCGTCACAAATCGAACTTGATGCCCTGCGCCAACGGCAAGGCATCCGACCAGTTGATGGTGTTGCTCTGGCGGCGCATGTAGGCCTTCCACGCGTCGGAACCCGACTCGCGGCCGCCACCGGTTTCCTTTTCGCCGCCGAAGGCGCCCCCGATCTCGGCGCCCGAGGTGCCGATGTTGACGTTGGCGATGCCGCAGTCACTGCCCATCGCGGAAAGGTACTGCTCGGCAGCTTTCAGGTTCTGCGTGAAGATCGCGGACGACAAACCCTGCGGCACGTCGTTCTGCATCGCGATGGCATCGTCCAGCGTCTTGAACGGCATCACGTACAGGATCGGCGCGAAGGTTTCGGTTTGCACGATCTCGTCGGAATTCCTGACGCCCGTGACGATCGTCGGTTCGACGAAGTTGCCCGTGCCGTTCAGCACCGAGCCGCCGCTGACGATGCGCGCGCCGCTGCTCTTGGCGGTCTTCACCGCGTTGGTGAACTGATCGACCGCCGCCTTGCTGTTGAGCGGGCCCATCAGCGTTTCCGGTTTGGTCGGATCACCGATCTTCTTCTCGACCTGCTGGTAGGCATGGCGCAACTTGCCTAGCACGTCGTCGATGATGGACTCGTGCACGAACACGCGGCGCGTACTGGTGCAGCGCTGGCCGGCGGTGCCGACCGCGCCGAACACGATGGCCGGGATCGCAAGGCCCAGATCCGCCGAACGATCGAGGATGATCGCGTTGTTGCCGCCCAGTTCCAGCAGCGAACGGCCCATGCGCTTGGCCACGCGTTCGCCGACCATGCGGCCGACCTTGGTGGAACCCGTGAAGCTGATCAGCGGGATGCGCTTGTCATCGACGAACTTCTGCGCAAGCTCGCTGCCGGCGTCGTTGAAGAGGTAGAAGATTTCCGGGAAACCACCGGCCTTCAGCGCATCGTTGCAGATGCGGATCGATGCAATCGCCGACAACGGCGTCTTCGGCGACGGCTTCCAGATGCACACGTTGCCGCAGACCGCGGCGATGAACGCGTTCCAGCTCCAAACCGCGACCGGGAAGTTGAACGCGCTGATGATGCCGACCAGGCCCAGCGGGTGCCACTGTTCGTACATGCGGTGGCCGGGGCGTTCGGAGTGCATCGACAGGCCGTACAGCATGCGCGACTGACCGACCGCGAAATCGGCGATGTCGATCATCTCCTGCACTTCGCCATCGCCCTCGGGCTTGATCTTGCCCATCTCCAGCGCGACCAGCGAACCCAGCGCGCCCTTGTGTTCGCGCAGCGCCTGCGCGCACAGGCGGATCGCTTCGCCACGCCGCGGCGCCGGCACCGTCCGCCATTCCGCGAATGCCTTCTCCGCGTTGCGCACGATGGCTTCGTAATCGGCGTCGCTGGTTGCGTAAACCTTGGCCAGCACTTCGTTGGTGGCCGGATTCAGTGGCTCCAGCACGCCCGCGTCGGTGGTCTTCGACCACTCGCCGTTGCCGAGGAAGGTGCCGGAATTGGTGTCGGCCAGGCCGAGTGCGGAAAGGATGGCGTGGGACATGAAGACTCCTGCGATGATGATGCGCGCGTAGCCGCGCGAGGTCAGCCGCACATTCTAGCAGCGACGCTCGCACGGATTTGAATGCAGCAGCGTGTCAACGGCGCCAATGCTTGCGCGTTGGTCGGGCATGGCAACGTTCGCGGGGGAGTTCTCGTGCGACCCACGTTTGCAGCATGCGGAATTGGCGACCCCGGCCCGATTCGAACGGGCGACCTTCCCCTTAGGAGGGGGACGCTCTATCCAGCTGAGCTACGGGGCCGCAATTGCGCGATTTTCGCATGATTGCCGCGTTCGCGTCGCATACACGTTTTGCGTGCCAGCATGCGTCATCGCGGTTTTGCCGGCACGGCAAAGGAAGTCCGGATGGGTCGACGGGTGCTGTACGGCGTCTATCACTGGGGGCTTGGACATGCGACGCGCAGCCTCGGGCTTGTTCGTGCGCTGCTTGCGCGCGGCGACGCGGTGACCATCGTGATCGCACCGGGGGCGGGCATGCGGCTGTTGCAGTCCGAACTCGGCGACGCGTGTGAATTTTTTCCGTTCGCGGACACGCCCGCGCCGTTCAGCCGCTACCCCGCGATTTTCTATCTGCGCATGACCGCGTCAATGCCGTGGGTCCTCGCGGGTTACCGAAGTGAGCACCGCCTGGCCGAACGGCTCGTCGCGGAAAGGCATTTCGATTGCATCGTGTCGGACAGCCGTTTCGGTTTGTGGTCGCGCGCCGTGCCGAGTTACTGCATCTTTCATTCGATCCATCAGGTGGTGCCGTTTTTCAGCAGCTTCACCCAGCGCGTCACCGAGCGGGGCCAGCGCCATTTGTTGCGCGAATTCACCAGGGTATTGATCCCGGACGTCGCGGAGGGCGGCGGTCTGTCGGGATGGCTGGGACACGATCCCGATTTCGACTGGGGCGAAGGAAGACTGGTGTACATCGGCCCCTTGTCGAGCGTGCCCCGCATGGACATGGAGCAGGACATCGACGTGTTCTTTTCCGTATCCGGCATCGAACCACAACGTGGTCTACTGACAGACTTGGTATTGCAGGCGCTGCCGAAGCTTTCCGGAAAAATCGTCGTAACGCTGGGGCGCCCGCACGACGAAGGCCCATCCCGCGACGTTGCCGGCGCCACGGTGTACAACTATCTCGATCGGCAACGCCAGGCCGAGATGCTCAACCGCGCCAAACTGGTGATGACGCGTTCGGGCTACACCACACTGATGGAACTCGCGGGTTTGGGCCGCAAGGCGCTGTTCGTGGCGACGCCCGGGCAGAGCGAGCAGGAGTATCTGGCGCGCTTCCATCGTGACAGGGGATACGTATGGTCGGTTGAGCAGAAGCACCTCGACATGCTCCCCGACCTCGAACGCGCGCGTGCTGCGAGCGGCATCCCGCGCATGGACGTTTCGGCTTCAACCGGAAATTTTCTTGCCGCCATCGCCTGAGCGGTGGCCGCCGTGCGAAGGCATCTCGCGCCACGTCGAAGCGACCATCGGCAGGCACAGCAGCCAGATCGATCCGGTCCACGCGATCCGGAAGCCCAGCATCATCGCGAGACCATCGGTATAGCCGATGCCCCAGGCCCGGGCCACCACCATGCCCAATATGTCGACGGTGCCGATCTGGCTGATCAGGCCGGCGCCGATCAGGATCACCGCGAGCGAAAACATGTAGATCGTTGCGGCGTCGAGCCAGCCGAGATGCTGCACGTGCATGCCGCGGCCAATCTGCCAGAACGCGACCGTCAGGGCGCCGAGATATATGGCAGCCAGCACCAGACTGACCGCGATCGTCCCCGGCGTGCACAGCTTGCGCAATCCGTCCAGCAGTTCGACGCCGCCTTTCGCGGCCTTCTTCAGCCATTTGCGCTGCACGCCGTTGGCGAGTCCGCGCGCTTTGCCCTCGAACATCACCGCGGCCGTCACGAACGCGATGAACAGCACCAGCAACCCCACGGCGACCCAGCGCACCGACGTCCAGCCAGGCACGCCCAGGATCGCCAGGAACAGGAACACCACCGCGATTTCGACCAGCAGCATCATCACCGTCGCGGCGGAACTGCGGCCCACGTGGACGCGGCGCGATGCAGACAGCACCCAGTTCTGCGAAAACAATCCGAGCGGCAGGGTCAGTGTCATCTCACCCACCGCGAACGCCAGCCAGAATGGCCGCGCCGGGATCGCCACGCCGATCCGCTTCAGCATCAAGTGGAGTTGCACCGCCTTGCAGCCGAGATAGATCGCTGCGCATCCGACCGAAACTCCGAGAACGTGCAGCGGCAGGGTTCGCAGGCGCCCCACCACCTTGCCGAGGTCGCCCAGCTTGAACGCGAACACCAGCAGCGCGGCGGCCAGCAGCACCGGCAGGACGACCTGGGGCTTCAGGATGGCGCGCGCGCGCGCCAGCAACTTCAGCATGGCAACACCCGATCGACTCCAGGCACCAGGTCGGCGAGGTTGTTGTCAAGATAACGCGCGATTTCCGCGGGCGCGCGCCAGCCGGGGGGTGCGTCACGCGGGCACGTGCTTTTGAAAGCGTCACCTCGGCGCACGACCAGATTGTTGCGTTCGAGCCAGCGCAATCTTGCCTTGGCGATGCTGGCCACGCTTTGGCGCGCGAACAACGGGTCCAGCGACGGATGCGCGGCGCGCAGCGCCGTATGGCCGCGCACCATCCATCCAACGAGATTATCGCGCGTGAACGAACGCGGTCCGTGCAACAGCCAGCGCGCCAGCAGGTGGCTCGGCGTGACCGGCGCAAGTTGCAGAACCGTCCAGCGCAACGCGGCGTCGAACGCGCGGCGATCGAGCGTCGTATCGGCGCGGAAACGCTGGCCGATGCGCACGACGACCCGCGAACGGCCCGGTCCAAGGGTGTCGTAGCCCAAGGCCATCGGCTGGATCCACGGCTGCTGCTTCGCGGTGAGGTGCACGAGCCGGAAGAACCCCGCACGGGCGCGGGAGAAATAGCCGTCCATCGAGATCGTGCCCTCGGGCGAGAAATACACGCAGTCGCCGCGATCGAGGCGCCGTGCGAAATGCGCGAGTTGCGCGTCGACGGTTGCGCGGAACACCGGGGCGATGGCTTTCAGCGTTGCGACTTTCAGGCGGCGCAGTCCCCACCATTCTTCGAGGATCGCGGGATTCGCGCGATCGATGCAGTCGGCCAAGGTCGCATGCCGAGCGCCAAGTTCGCGCTGGCCGCGCGCGTTGAGCAGCGCGCTGCAATCGGCGTCGCGCATGCCTGCATCCACCAGCGCGTGCAGCGTTTCGCCCAAGGTGAATTCGCGCACGCGCCGCATCGGCTCGGTGCGCCCGAGCGGAAAGAACCACGCCAGCGAGATGTGGCCGAGCAGCGCCGACACCGGTCGCGGCCAGTGCACGGTCAGGCGCGCCAGGATGCCGGGACGGAACAGGTCCTCGCGGGTAGCGTAAAACGGTGGCGCGCTTGCGAAGTGCAAGCCGTGCCGCTGCGCCAGCACGATGCCCAGCATAGGGCCGTCCACATCGCGCTGGTGATTGGACGCAATCAGGGAACCCGGTGCGAGCGCGAAGCTTTCGGGCATCACGACCTCACGGTCGTAGCACATCCGGATCCACAGATCGAAGCCCATCTGCAACAGCCAATTGCCGACCGGATGGGCGGCGTCGGCGGCTGTGGGAAGGGGTATCCATGCAGGGCCCATTGATGTTTCCGCTGGCGTCGCGCGCTGCATTCACGCGCGTCCGCGCTGGTAATGCCGTCCTTTCCATACCGAACGGGTGCCGGCAAGCCCGCGCCACGCCGAATACCAGGTTGCCACCAGAAAGAACGTCGCGGCGAGCGGCAGCAGCAGCGCGGCCAAGGGATTGCGGCGGTAGTACATCAACGTCGGCAGGTAACACGTGAGCATCGCCAGCGCGGCCAACAGTCCGACCGCGTGCGCGGCGCGGGTTGGCCCGAACGCGAGAGCGAACACGGGGATCCAGAACGCGACGACCAGCAATGCCGAAACGGCCAGCGTCAACGACAGCGATTCGCGCAACTGCACGAACGCGGTGCGCGCGATCATGTGCGCGATGTCACCGAAGTTCGCGCGGCGCAGGCTGGTCGCGCCGTGGGTCAGGCCGATCCAGCAACGATGTCCGTTGCCTTTGATGCGTGCGGCCAAGGCGCAGTCGTCGATGATCGCGTCGCGCCAGGCGCCGAAACAGCCGGCGTCGAGCAACGCCTCTCGATCGATCAGGATCACGCCGCCGGCCGCCGCGGCGACGCGCGAACCCTGGCGGTTGGCCAGCGCGAACGGATACAGCAGCTTGAAGAAGTACACGAACGCCGGCAGCAGCCAGCGCGCGGCGATGCCGTTCCAGCACGGTTCCGCGCACAGTGACACGAGCGCGTAACCTTCATCGGCTTTGCGTTGCAACGATGCAAGGATTCCGGGAGCGAGACGGATGTCCGCATCCAGCAACAACACGCGCGGCGTAGTGACGCGCTCGAGGCCTTGTTGCAACGCCCACAACTTTCCCGTCCAGCCGGCGGGCGGCGCGGTCCCGGCGATCAGCGTGAGATGGGGCAGGCCGCTGGCACGCACGATGGCCGAAGTGTCGTCAGTGGATTGATCGTCGATCACGATCACCGGCGCGCCGGGCGCGCCGGGCGCGGCGGTGGCCAAGGCACGCAGGGCTTCGCCGATCACGTGCGCTTCGTTGCGGGCAGGGATCAATACGGTGAAATCGTTGTACGGAACCGATGGACTGAAGTCGGCCTCAAGGCGTTCGCGGCACAACCACGCGCCCCAGGGTGCGAGCAGCACGCCGATCCAGCAAGCCAGCGCGATGGCGGCGAGGATCAGCATGGCCATTGCCGCCTGCCTCCGGTCAGTGCTGGATGCCGCCGAAGTGCGCGATCGGGATGTCGCTGTGCGGGTGGCGCTGGTTCGGTTCCGGCGTGTCGTACAGGATCGGCGGATCGGCCGCGAATGGGCCGGTGAGCTTCGGTCCGCGCACGCTCGTCCACAGCGCCTTCAGCGGATGCGCGAACGCGTCGGCGGCGGCGGTGCCTTCGAAGCCGCAATGCGCCATGCAGTTCGCGCACTTCGGATTGCGGCCGACGCCGTAGTTGTCCCAGTCGGTTTTCTCCATCAGGTCGCTGAAGCTCGGCGCATAACCTTCATCGACCAGCAGGTAACACGGCTTCTGCCAGCCGAACACGTTGCGGCACGGCATGCTCCATGCGCTGCACTGGTAGCCCTGGTTGCCGCACACGAAATCGAGGAACAGGCTGGAATGCGACAGCGGCCATTTGCTGTGCTTCGCCTTCCCACGCTTGAAGATGTTGCGGAACAGTTCCTTGGATTGGCGGCGCCCCATGAATACGTCCTGGCGCGGCGCGTGTTCGTAGTGGTAACCCGGCGACACCGTGATGCCGTCCACCCTCAGGTCGTTGGTGGCGAAGTCGAAGAACTCGGCGACCTCGTCGGGCTTCGCGGTGGTGAATAGCGTGGTGTTGATGTTGACGCGGAAGCCACGTTTTTTCGCGGCGCGGATCGCGGACACCGCGACATCGAAGATACCTTCCCGCCCCACGCTTTCGTCGTGGCGTTCGCGCATGCCGTCGAGGTGCACCGAGAACGTCAGGTGCTCGGACGGCGTGAACAGGTCGAGTTTCTTTTCGAGCAGGATTGCGTTGGTGCACAGGTACACGTATTTGCCGCGCGCGATGATGCCCTCGACGATTTGCTTGATGTCGCGATGGATCAGCGGCTCGCCGCCCGGAATCGAAACCATCGGCGCACCGCATTCGTCCACCGAGGCAAGGCATTCTTCAACGCTGAGGCGTTGCTTCAGGATGTGCGAGTCGTAATCAATCTTGCCGCATCCGGGGCAGGCAAGGTTGCACTGGAACAGCGGCTCCAGCATCAGCGTGAGCGGATAACGCGTCACGCCGTGCAGGCGGCGTCCGATGATGTAGCGGGCGACCTTCAACTGCTGGCGAACGGGAATCGACATGCTCGAATCTCCTGCGGCGCCTTGGCGTCGTTCGGAACCGGTGGCGTGGCACCGGCCTTGTTGATCCGCATGGTGGACCGTCGCATGTCAACGCGGCGTTCATGCCGTACGCGATCGATTCACGTGGGTTTCAGGGCGGTCGCGGGATTGACGCTGAACCGATGAAACCCGATCAGGCTTCGTATTGGCGGCGCGGCGGTTCATCGCTGCCCGGCAAGCGGTTGGCGAATTCGTCACGCAGGCGCTGCCACTCCATTTTCAGCCAGGGCGTGAAGCGTTCGGGCGCGTCCGCGATTTCGCGGTCTAACGCTTCGGGTTTCACGTAACGCCACGCTGCGATTTCGGTGTCGTTGACGTGCACCTGCGCATCGGAGGTCCCGACGTACACCCAGCACAACTCGGTTTCCGAACCGGCATCAAAGTACTCGGCGTGGTACTGGAACTTGTAGAGGTATTCGAGCGGACAGGTGAAACCCAGTTCCTCGCGCAGGCGGCGTTGCGTGGCGGTGTCCATGTCTTCGCCGCCGCGCGGATGACTGCAGCAACTGTTGGCCCAGTAGCCGGGCCACAGCGGTTTCGACGCGGCGCGTTGTTGCAGCAGCAGTTCGCCCGCAGGATTGAACACGAACAACGAAAACGCACGGTGCAGGATGCCGCGGCCGGCGTGCGCGTCGGCCTTGCTGGCGTGGCCGATCTCGCGATCCGCTTCGTCGACCAGGATCAACCGTTCGGAATCGAACGACACGACTCGCCTGTCTTCGTGCTCAGCCAATGTTGCTCTCCATCGCCTGATAACCCGCCTGCTGCAGCGCACGCACGACGCGGCCCGGGTCGTCCGGACACAGCGCGATCATCGCGCCGCCGCCGCCGCCGCCGGTGAGCTTGGCGCCGACCGCGCCATTGGCGCGCGCGACCTGGATCATTTCTTCCAGTTCCCAGCTCGACACCTGCAGGGCATTGAGTTGTCCCTGGCAGATGTTCATCAACTCGCCGAACTGCTGCAGGTCCCATGCTTCCAGCGCCTTGATGCCCTGCATCGCGAGCGAATCGATTTCGTCGAAGATACGTTCGTAGAGCTTCTTGTTGCGCTGCCACGCTTCGCGCACGCGGCCGACGGTGCGCGCGGTCAGGCTTTCAACGCCCGACAAGCCGATCACCATCGGCAGCGGTTTGGCGAAATGCAGGGGCTCGACCACCGGCGGTTCGCCGCGTTGGAACAGCAGCGGCTCGCCGTAAGTGGCGACCGTGTTGTCGATGCCGGAAGGCGTGCCGTGTGCGACGCGTTCGCATTCGTAGGCAAGCGCGCACACCTGCTGGTCGGACAAACCCAACGCGCAATGACGATCGAGTGCGCGGATCACCGCGACCGCAAGCGCGGCCGATCCGCCGAGGCCGTTGGCGCGCGGCAGATTGGGATAGACCTGGATGCGGAGCGGGTGGTCGGTGAGTTCGAGCTTGTGCAGGATCAGTTCCAGTGACTGCAGGAACGAACCCGGATGCTTGGTACCGGGATGCAGGCGCGATTCGACGCCCCAGCGCGGAATGATGAGTTGCGTGCCGTCGTCCGATTCCTCGGCGCGCGCGCGGATCGCCATCGGCACCGGCACCGCGATCGCGTGGCGGCCGTACACGACGGCGTGTTCGCCAAGCAGGATGGCCTTGCCGTAACCGGTCGCGTATTCGGCTTCCTCGACAGGTTCGAAACCGTGCGCGACGGTTTTCGCTTCCGGCTGCACTTGGGTTCGGACCTCGGCGATGATCTCCTTGGCCTTCCACACCTTGATCTCGCCGCTGTCGAGCAGGCGTTCCACGACGGTCTCGAAAATTTCCGGCGTGGCGCCCGCGCTTACCGCGACCGAGCGCGCGTGCAGCGTCATGTGGCCCTGCTGGATGCCATCGGTGACCAGCGCGCGCAGCGCCGAGAAGTTCTGTGCAAGACCGACCGCGCCCATGATTTCCGCGAGTTCGCGCGCGGACGCGATGTTGAGCAGGCGCAGGTTGAGTGCGACGGTGGCGTTCGATTGCAGGTTGCCGCCGACGGTGCCGACCTTCATCGGCATCTCGATGGTGCCGACGAGGTTGCCTTGGTCGTCCTTGTACCAGCGCGTCAACGCGCTGTAGTGCGCGCCGCGTGCGGCGTAGGCGTGCGCCGCGGCTTCCAGCGCGCGCCAGTCGTTGCCGGTCGCGAGCGCGGCGGCATCGACGCCGTTCATGATGCCCTTGTTGTGGGTGGCGGCGCGGTAGGGATCGCACACCGCAAGATCGTTGGCGAGGATGATGCCGTCGCGCACCTGCTCGCCGTCGTAGCCCTTGCCCGCGAGCAGCTCGACCGGGATCACGGTTTTTGCCCACACCAGCGCGCGGTCGGTGAGGTTCGACAAAATCCTCAGGAATACCTTGCCGCCGGTGATGCCTTCCACCAGCGGCGCCACGCCTTCGCACATGGTGTTGACCATGTTGGCGCCCATCGCGTCGCAGGTGTTCACCAAAAGATGCAGCACCACCATGTCGCGGCGCCCATCGGCAGCGGGATGGATGCGTACTTCGATGTCCTTCGCGCCGCCGCCGCGCGCAACCATGTTCGGATGCAGGCTGTTGGCGAGGTTGATGATTTCCTGCTTGCGCTGCAGCAGCGCGGCCTGCGCGGTCGCCGAGTTGTCGATGTCGACGATCTGCACCTGGCCGATCAGGATCGGCTCGGTGCTGCGCGTGGTGAAGCCGCCGGCGGCGCGCACCAGCTTCGCCGCGGAGGAGAGCGCGGCGACGATCGAGGGTTCCTCGACCACCAGCGGCACGACGTGATCCTTGCCATTGACGAGGAAGTTCAGGCCGAGTCCGAGCGGCAAGCCCATCACGCCGACCACGTTCTCGATCATCTTGTCGGCGCGGGCGACGCTGAGCGTGTGCGCGCCGGTCGACAAGATCTGGAAATCTTCGCGGGAAAGCAGGCCGCGTTCGCGCACCAGGCTCACGCGCTCGGGTACCGACAATTTGTAGAAACCCGGAAATCTCGACTGGTCCATCTGCGTTCCTTGGAAGCCTCAATCGTTTGACGCAACCGCCAGACCCTTCGGGTCTTCTACCAGACCGATCACGGGATAGCCTGCTTGCGCAACGCGCCCGGCGAATGCCCGCAACCGCGTATCTTCCACGGCAAATGTGACGCCCACGTCACCGCCGCCCGCGCCACAGCTCTTGTAGACGCACCCGCAATCCGTGGCGATCGCGGTGATCGCCCGATGCTCGCGGCTGGCGATGTCCGCACCCGCGGCCTCGCCGAAGCGCGCCAATGCACCGGCGTAATCGTGAAGACTGGACATGAAGGCGGCGGCATCGTTGGCGATCACGGCGTCGATA
>Ga0207707_10000344_pt1 | contig 49213 bp, 40 predicted proteins | sample KBSC83BmetaG_FD_184336 | JGI IMG/M metagenome (GOLD analysis project Ga0207707, IMG submission 184336) | Corn rhizosphere microbial communities from Kellogg Biological Station, Michigan, USA - KBS C8-3B metaG (SPAdes) (version 2) | ecosystem: Host-associated > Plants > Roots > Rhizosphere ... | reverse complement strand
AGAACAGCGGCGCTTGCGCAACTTCCTGGCGTCCCATCATCTCGGTGCCCTCGTTCTGCGTCGAAGGCTTCGACCACATCCAACGCGCCACGTTCCGCAAAGGACGGAGTTTTTCAACAGAATCGGCCCAAAGCGGTCGTTGACGCGCTGCCCTAGGGTGTCCGCTTACCGTCGTTCTCAATTAAGTGCATCCAGCTACGGCGTGTCACGTTGTGTACCTTATCGCGAGCGCCGAGACCCGCCGCGAAAAGGCGATCGTAGGCAGGGGTAAGGAGCATGGTTGCGCACTGACGGGGTGAGGCACTGACCCTGCCGAGAGCAAGCATCGGGGTGACCTTGGAAATCCCATGTTGCAGATCGTGAACCGGCGCTCGCTCGCTGTCCAAGAGATTGCTATCCGAAAGATACCGGCCTCATCGCAGGGGTCGACCGCACGAGGTCTGTTCATGCCGGGCCGACATACGAGAGACCTCCGACGGATCAAGGGCACGATCATATAACTCGAGGCGTGCGATCTTCCCGACAAAGCCATCCCCAATACTCAACGGAAAGGGGTTCGCTGCTGGACTCTTGTCGTATCGCGATTCGCGGTCGAGTTTGCCGTCAACGTACAGGCGCAAGAGGCGGCCATCGTAGGTAACCGCGACATGGTGCCAACCGGGAGCGAGCTTCTTTTCTACCATCGCTCCGGCCGTGTCCTGCGGGGCTTCGCCGCGATAAAGATAGTCTTCGCCGGCATTCACGAAACCCGACACGCTGCCCGACGCCGACATCCCGATGCCGTAGGCATCCCCCTTACTCAGGACGTTCGAGCCCGAGTAAGCCAGGACGCCATTCTCCTGCTGCGTCAGGTGGCCTTCTTTTTTCACGTAATGAAGCCGGTTCACGTCGTAATAGGCCTTGCCACCAACGACACTCAGCATCTTGTATCCGGTCAGATGGTCGTCGCCATCGCCGCCGGCCTGACGCCGCTGGGTCCAGTGGTCGCCATTCAGATCCGCGCTGGCGGTCCAGAACGACATGCCCAGCGGTCCGAGCTTACTCATCATCGCCATCGGCTTTTGCATAAAGGAAAAGGCATACAGGACCTTGTCGCCAACGACTTGCACGCCCGCGGGTGCCGAATTGCCCACGCCGAACGTCCTCTGGCGCTCGCGGAAGGCGGAACCATCCGTCGCCACGCTTCCCGTCCACAGATGGACGCTCTTGTCCGGATCACCCTTCGAATAGGAGAAATAAATGGTGCCTTTGTTCACCGTGAGCTGGGCAACGATCCACCATCCCGCGCCGTGCATGCGGTGTATTTCATGCCACCCCGAGCCATCGAGGTTCGCGGAGGCGATGATCATGTCGTACGCATGTTTCTTGGGCGTATCGGCGGGGAAAATGTAATAAACTTTGTCGCCCGATACCTTGAAGCTCGGAATGATTCCGCCGCTTGTCGTTTGCTGGCGTGCCTTCCAGGCGGAACCGTCGAGGTTGGATGTCGCGGTCCACAATTGCCACTTCCCGGTCTTGTCCTTCATCGGAAAGGCGTAGTAGACCTTGTTTCCCACAACCTGGACATTGCGGGTCTGCTCGGTGTCGTAACGCCCCTTGGTAAAGGTCCGCTGAGTCGCCTGCCAATCGTTGCCATCTGCTCCGCTCGTGCCCGTATAGATCTGCCAGGCGCCATCGGCGGAGTTTCCGAAATACTGGAAATACATGCGATTCCCAACCATCTGCAACTTGGGTTCGAGACCGGTCAGTGGCGGCTCGGTTCGCTTCTCGTCATTCCAAGTTCCGAGATTGGCATCGGCAACCCCCGACCAGATGGCGGACCCCCAATAAAGCTTGCCTTTTTTGGGCTGGTCATAGGTATCTACGACCGGGTCCGAATTCGTCACGAAATAAACACGGTCGCCGACGACCTGGAAGTTCGGGCTCCTCATGCCAGCCAACTCCATGGTTCGATATCGAGCTCCCACTCCATCCACCCAAGCCGCAGCCGAAAAGCCCTGATTGAAGTTCAGGAGAGCATCTGCATTCACTGAGATGCGGCCCTTTCCATCAAACTCCGCGGCACATCCAAATGGCGAGTTGACCTGTCTGACTTTGCCCACGACGGCACTCTGCCTAGCAGCGACGCCTTCGCCTAGCCTCTCTGCATTTCCGAAGTCGAACGACGCAACCGGTTTCAACTCCGCAGTTGAGTTCTCGGAGCGTGCAACACCTGCCAGCGGGTGGCTTCCAAGCGTCAACAAGACAACAGCTGTTATCAACCAGCGGAAATGAACCGATTGTCTTTGCATTTTCAAGTCCTCTTTTGGTAATGCGACCTGTCGACGGCACAGCATCCTCAAAGAGAACGCTCCACCCTGGCCGCTTTCATCACGCGCCAGTGCTTGTACTCTTCACGCTTTGCCGGATCGGGGTCTTCATATCCCTGCAACCAGAACCGGAACCAGTCGATGTTTCGCTCGTATGCGGCGAGTTTGTGCCTGGGCTGGAACTTCTGGTGCGGCTCGTTGGGAAAGACGTACAAATCAGCGCGATGTTTGCGCATCAGTGGTATCGCGTAGTCCAGCGCTACCACATATTCCTGTTCGGGCATTTGCATCAGGATTGGCGCCTTGATCTTGTCCAGGTAGGCGGCAGGGGAAAGAAGCCGCCAACGCTCGGGGGTTTCATCCTGTGCGCCAAGCTGCCAGAACTCTTTCAATGGCTTGAAAAAGGCATCGCCCCTCATGCTCCCGAACAAGTAATAGTTGCGAGACATCCCGACCGAAGTGACCGAGGCGGCAGCGAGCAGGTTGGATGTCATCACCGTCCACAAGGTGACCTCGGTGCCGAAGCTGAGGCCGCCCATGCCGACCCGAGTCCGGTCGATCTCTCCCCTGGATGCCAAGAGGTCAATGACGCTCCTGACCGCCGAAAGACCTAGCCCGTACCGCTCGACCGCGTCGAGGCGGTACGGAGCCTGATTGATGCACAGGGCCGAAATCCCGTCCTCGGCCATCGAGGCAAAAGACCATTCGTCGCCCAATCCACCACGCAGAAAGCCACGGCAGTCGTAGTAGTTCACGAACAAGGGAGGGAGGCCATGGCCCGTGCGGCGCGCCGGAAAAAACTGACCGGTGAATTCCTGGCCTTTCGCATCCGTCCAGCGAAGCAACCGGGCTGGCGTCATCTTCGCCATGTCCAAAGCCAGGGCCGCGTTCGGGTCGAACAGCATCTGCCGCTCACCCGTCATAAGGTCAATCCTTTCCAGACGAGGCGGCCGGGCAGCCTCGGCGGTCACACATACCAGGGCCTCGGAAGACACGCCACAGCCGCCCAGGTCGTAGCGGTCACCGCCATTGAGCATGCCGGCGGATTGGATCACAAGCTGCACGGCGCCGGTCCGAACATTCCATCGATAGATCGATTGCGCTTGTCCCTCGTGCGGGTCAGTCACGGTGAACAGCACATCGTCGCTGTGCGGGCGCCACTGGATGCGGCTGATGGCCTTTCCCGTGCACAGTTCGGCTTGGCAGTTGATGACTTGGGACGAGCCCGCTTTGGGCAGCATCGCGAGCTGCACATCGGGCTTTCTCATGAACCCTTTTCCTTCACCGGTTCGTGTCAGCAACGCTATCCGGCCCGTGTCGGGGTCCACCTCCAGCTTCCAAGGTGGTGACGACCCAAGAGTGCGCATGCCGAGAGCCTTGCGCATGTCGCTGGACAGATCCGATGTCGTGGGCGGCTGGGGCGGGCGCTCGGAGGACGGCAGGTTCCTTACCTTTCCGGTCCCGAGATCGACTGCTTTCCACTGATCCGGAACGCCCGACAGCAGTTGAACACGATCCCAACTGGGAGTATTCGGGGGAAAGCGCTGCGTTTCCAACCGGCCGTCAATATTGCCGGAGCGAAAGAGACCGCCTTGGCCTACGGGCACGTTCTCGTCGATATGTATGCCATGGTCGTACTCGGCCTGCTCCGCCGCGATGACCGCGTCGCGCGTGGCGCCTACGCTGTATTTCAGGGTCTTGCCGTCGGCACTCGGCGCGAAATCGCGAACATCCGCCAGGTCGTGTGTCACGGGTTCCGCGCCGGAACCATCGATGGCCGCACGCCAGACGGCCAACTGGCCATCCACCAAGGCGCGGTAGTAAATCCAGTGCCCATCGGGCGACCACACGGCATGGCCGGGTACGGATCCCCCGGCGGAATCGTGCAACAAGACACCTCCATCCGCGATCCGGCGTGGAAGCGATTTGCCGTCCATGGCTTGCACATACCAAGAGAGATCGAAGGTATTGCGCACGACCGACGCCCGCTCAAGCCTGAAGGCGACACGGCGTCCGTCCGGCGAAACGACGGGACTCGTGAGGTCTGCAACTTCCAGAAGCCGGCGCGGCGAGATCGTTCCCGCGTGCGCGAAACCGATGCAGACAAGCAATACGCCTGCCGGCATCACAATCTTCTTGACGAACGCGAACATTGGGCTTTCCTTGAATCGTGTGATCCGGCCGCGCATGCGGTCGCTCATGCATTTGGCTTTCGCATGAGAGGGGGCAAATTCGACTGTGCAGCGACCTACCAACGTTTTGATATCGACAAGCTCAGAAAGCGACCGATTGCCGAATAGTTGGTCGAGTCATACGGCGCATTTTCGAAGGACGTCGCCGCGTAAAGGGGAGGATTCCTGTCGAACAGGTTCTGCGCAGAAGCTTCGAACGCCATGTTGGAGAAAATGCCGTCCCTCGCACTCATGTCGTAGCGCAGCGTCAAATCGAACGTGGTGAAAGAACCTCCCTTGCCGCCATCCGCGGAATTCGTCACGCCGCTCTTGTAGTTCCCGAACAGAGAAGCCGTCAGTCCGCCCCGGGTCCAGACCGCCCCCGCTCGGGCGCTGAGCTTGGCTGGATAGAACAAGATGCCGGACGCATCGGAAAACGCCGCCGTCGCGGTGAGCGCCCTTTCGCTGTCCAACCAAGTGGCCGCGCCGCGAAACGTCAGCCGGCTGCTCGCAAAATCGAATCGATAGGAACCTGACAGGTCGATGCCTTTTATCCGTTGCCGCGACGCATTGATAAATCGATTGTCGACGATCGCCACGACATTGGCGGGATCGTAAGGAGAGCCCGTGTAGTTGGTGAGCTCGGTGCTGGCCAACACTTTCGCCAGTTCGCCGACTGTCGGATCGTGAACGACGAAATCAGTGTAGATCGGGTTGGTCAGTACACCCGCGATATCGGTAATCGGCTGAACGATACGGTCGGTATAGTCGATGTGGAACGCGGTGAGCTCCGTCTCCAACCGAGGCAATGCCTCCGGGTGAAAAGCAATCGAGGCGCTCCATGTCGTCGCCCGCTCCGGCGTGAGGGCGGGATTGCCTCCGTTGATATACAGCGCCGTGGCGTCGGGCGCATAACCGGTGTCCCCGAAAACCGCCACCGGATAGAGGTAACTGAACTGCCCGAGATAGCCTTGGAAAAGCGTGGGTTCCTTGAATGACTTGCCCCAAGATCCTTTCAAGGTCCAATCGGCGCCGGGCGAATAGATCACTCCTACTTTTGGCGTGGTCACCCGGCCATAGCTGTCATAGTCTTCGGTACGTATCGCACCGGTCAATTCAAGCCGGTGGACCCCTGCAACACCCTGGTCCGGACTGACCAAGGGCAGGTTCAATTCGGCATAGGCAAAGCGGCTGCCTTCGCTGCCATCCGCCGTCGCACTGCCTTCGTACAAATACAGGAAATCGTTGTGTCTGTAGCCCGCACCGACGGCGAGGCGAGCGTCGCCACCCGGCAGCGAAAACAGCGGGCCCTCGGCATCAGCCTCGTACGTGCGACTTCGGTTGCCGTAGTTGTACGCGCGATTCAAATATGTCTCGCCGGTTGCTCTTCTCACCCCCACGACATGGAATTGGGTCTTGTCCCTTCCCGCAGTTGCACTGACGTTGATCGTCCAATCGTTTGGCAATGAGAAGACGACACTCGGAGATATCAGGAAGGTTGTCGTCTGGGTCGGAAGACGGTCATAGGCCGTCGAATACCCAACTTCTTTTTGCATGTCACGGTTGGTCTGGAGTGCATCGAGGTGCAGTTCGATGGAGTCCCCGAAGGACTGATGCACGCTGAGCAGCCCGCTGCGGACATCCGCTCCCTGGTAGAGGGTGGTCGGGCCGTACATCTCCTGCGTGTAGTCGCGTTGGTCGGCGTAGATCGGATCATTGGATTCCTTCTTCCAGGTCGCTATCAAGCCGCCTGTGGACCAGGTCGTGCCCGCGGTGACGTTATATTCGCGGGTGGTCAGCCCGCCCTCCGATGCTTTGCCAAAGCGCGTTCCCACCGCCACGCCGTCGAAATCGCGCTTCAGCATCACGTTGACCACGCCACCGACCGCATCGGAGCCATAGATAGCGGACGCGCCGTCTGTCACGATCTCGATCCGATTCACCGCCTCGACCGGGATCGCACTGATGTCGACCGCCTGGTCGTAGCCGCCGTACGACATTCGCCGACCGTTGAGCAAGGTCAACGTGGCGTCCTGGCCGATGCCGCGCAAATTCGCCGCGGAGCCCCCGGTGATGTTCGCATTGTAGACACCACCAGCACCGGCATCGTCAGTCACCCCGGGATTCTGACCGCCATTGAAGTTCTGCGGGACGCTGCGAATCACCTCACCGAGGTCCGTAAAACCCTCATCCTGGATTTGCTGCGCACCGATGGTGACCGTTGGTGATGCCGTAATGCCGCCACGAATGCGCGTGCCGGTCACACTGACGGCCTGCAATGTGGTGGGTGGTGCAACATTTTCAACGACTGGGTGCTTCTGTATTTTCGTGCCCTGTGACCTTGCCGCCGGCAGAGCACGCTTGATCACGACCGTGCCGGAATCGGTGAATTCGTAAGTGAGGCCAGTGTTCCGAAGCAGTGCGTCGAGTACAGCACGCGAGGTGGAAACACTGTCGATGCGCGCGGCGGCATGTCCCTCGACAAGAGCGGGGTCATACAGCACCTGCAGGCCACTCTGCGCAATGAACTGGTGGAACGCATCCGCGAGCGGGCCTGCAGAGATGTGGAATGAATGAGTACTGGTGTCAGCACCGGAGGATGGTTGTGCGGCCAAGACTGCTGTCGCGGTCCCCAAAGCAACCGACAGCGACAGCGCCTGCAGCATACGCATGCTAAGCGCTCGCGAACGTACTGTGTGAAATGACAACATCTCCGGATCTCCCCTCTTGCGGCCCGAATTGGGCCGCGTCTCAAACAAGAACGGAAGTGCCACGGCGAACCCCTATTGCGTGTCGATGACAACCACGCACCTCCCGTGCCTTGGCAGCATTTGATCAACACGAAGATCGACACATGGCTTCATCGCAATCGTTGAGCAGATTCCCGATCGCGGGTTTGCGGCGTACGGAATGACGAGCAGAGAAAAGCCTCGGGATTTCTCGAGACACCGGTTCCACCACCGACTAAGCTGGCGCTCACCCTGAAATGACGATGTTGAAGGGTTCTTTCGAGGCACCGCGCTAGCGATGGTAGAGGCGGATCGTCTGGCCGCTTTGCTCGACGCGGATGGGAAAGGCGCTTTCGAGCGCGCGCAGGAATGCCTGGGTGTTGCCGATCCTGAACTCACCGCTGACCCTGATGGCATCCAACCTGGGATCGGCGATGACCAGTTGTTCCTGTGCATAACGGTTCGCACTTGCAATGGCCTGGGCAAGCGGCGTGGCACTGAATGCGAGTTGCCCTCGACTCCAACTTGCCGCCACGACGGGATCCGCCGTCCCTTCGCGCCAAATTCCGTCCCCCGCGACAAGTTGCTGGCCACGGCCCAGCCGGGCCACGTGGTTACCGCGCTCGACATTCACCAGGCCATCGAGCACTGTGACCGTGGTTTGTCGGCCTTCGTCATTCACGTCGAAGCGCGTACCGAGATCGGAAATGACGTTGCCGTTTGCATGGACCACGAAGGGGCGGGAGGCATCGTGGATGACATCGAACAGCGCTTCGCCCTGCATCAACTGCACACTGCGAACGCGTGCGCCCAGCCTTGCTTCGAGCACGGTGTCCGTGTTGAGCATCACGCGCGAACCATCGGCCAGCATGACGCTGCGCTGTTCACCGTGCGCCGTCGTGTACCGCTGCGTGGCGGAATGATCGCCCAGGAACCATAACGATAGCGCCACGATCAAGACGCCGGCGAACGAGGCCGCGATTGCCAGGCGACGGCGCCCGGCGGTACGACGCATGGACGATTTCGCTGCGCGGCGTGCCGCGTGCCGGGCACGCTTGAGTCCGGCGTCATCGGACAGTTCGCCCAACTCATTCCACAAGCGTTCCGTTTGTGCGTAGGCCGAGGCGTGTGCGGCAGTGGCAAGCCATGCGTCGAATTCGCGAAGTTCCGCTGCCGAACAGCCCTCGCTGCGCAGGCGCGCGAACCAGCGTTCCGCCTGTTGTTGGACTGTTTCCATGTCGTGTTCGGGATTCATGATGGCTTCTCCCCGCGCGTCACGCCAATGCGCGACGGCATACCGCCAGTGCATGGGAAATCTGGTTTTCGACGGTGCGCTCGGACGTGCCGAAGCGGCGCGCGATGTCGCGATAACTCAGGCCCTCGAACCTGTGCAACAAGAAAACCTCGCGGCAACGTGGCGGCAACGCCAAGATCGCCCGCTGCAGCGAGACAAGATGCTGATGATTGGCGAGGTTGCGGTCGGGTTGCGGTACATCGGATATCAGTTCCTGACCGTCTAGCGCACAATGGTCGTTCTCACGGCGAGACTTCGCATGACGCCGACGGTCTGCCACCACGCTTGCCGCGACGCGAAACAACAAGGCTCGTCTCTCGCCGGGGTTCTCGATTGCCTGATAGCGCAACATGCGCAGGAAGGTTTCCTGTACTGCGTCTTCGGCGGCATCGACGCTACCAAGCTGACGCAGCAAGTGCCTGCGCAGGCCGGGCCTCAGCTCCTGCCACATCTGCGCGAGCGATGGGTCGACGGGCGTCGCCACCCCGTCGCCGCCCGTCGACCGGGAAGCCCGCGAATCGCCTTGGCGCGAAGTTGGAAAACGCAAGATGGCCATGGGAATGAGCCGTCGCTCACTACTCCATACTAGTGTGGCGTCCCGAAACCATATTCGTTATTCCAGGGTCCGCGCCGCCCGCTGGCACGGGAACCCGAAGTCCGCTGTTGCTTCACAGCATGAGAGCAGATTCCAGATCTCACCCACTTCGTCGGTCCGTCCGGGATGACGAATCTATTTCCGGTACACCACACTAAAACGGTCCCGGCATGCTTTCCCCCTATTGGCGGCGGAAAGTCGTTGTTTGGATAGAGTTTTCACAAGCCTCGCCACGAAGCGGACCTGCAAAGGTGCTGGCTCCGGGCGCGCGAGAACGAATCCCCTTTCGGCACGGATCGAGCAACGCTTGAGATTCACGCAATCGGGCTGACTGCAGGCCCGAGCAGCAGTCTTGTTCAGAACGCATCGGCCAATGCTGACACCGTGCCCTCGGTTACGGATTCTGATGATCGGCTTTGTCTGCGCTGTTCGCTGGTTGTGCCGACAAGGCCTTCTTCATCTCTCGCCAGTGGGCGTACTGCGCCAGCTTCGTCGGATCAGGATCCTCGTAGCCTTGCAGCCAGAAACGGAACCAGTCGATGTTTCGCTGGTACGCAGCGAGCTTGTGCTTGGGCTGAAATTTCTGATGCGGCTCGTTGGGGAAGACGTACAGGTCGGCATGATGTTCGCGAATCAGCGGAATCGCGTAGTCAAGCGCCATCACATATTCCTGCTCCGGCATTTGCATCAGGATCGGCGCCTTGATGTTGCCCAGGTTGGCGACAGGGGAAAGGATTCGCCAACGTTCGGGGGTTTCATCGGGAGCGCCGAGTTGCCAGAACTCTTTCGACGGTTTTGAGAAGGCATCGCCTTTCATGCTCGCGAACAAATACCAGTTGCGGGACATCATGGGCGAAGTGACCGACGCGGCGGCGAGTAGATCGGACTTCATCACCGTCCACAAGGTGACCTCGGTGCCAAAGCTGAGGCCGCCCATGCCGACCCGGGTCCTGTCGATCTCGCCTTTCGAAGCCAAAAGGTCGATGACGCTCTGGACCGCCGAAAGCCCGATCCCGTACCGTTCGATCGCATCAAGGCGATATGGAGCCGAATTGATGCACAGGGCCGAAATACCGTCCTCGGCCATCGAGGCAAAAGGCCATTCATCGCCCACTCCGCCACGCAAAAAGCCCCGGCAGACGTAATAGTCCACGAACAACGGAGAGGGTTCGTTGCCTGTGCGCCGTGCCGGAAAGAACTGACCGCTGAATTCTCGGCCTTTCGCATCTGTCCAGCGAATCAAATGCGCTGGTGTCGTCTTCGCCATGTCCAATGCTAAGGCCGCATTCGGGTCAAACAGCACCTGCCGTTCACCAGTTGCGAGATCGATCCTTTCCAGGCGGGGCGGCCGGTCCGCCTTGGCAACCACACAGACCATGGCTTCGGACGACACGCCGCAGCCGCCCGACTCATAGCGGCTACCGCCATTGAGCATGCCAGCGGATCGGGTCACGAGTTGTACGGCACCGGTCCGAACGTTCCACTCGTAAATCGATTGTGCCTGCCCTTCGTGCCCATCGGTCACGGTGAACAGCACATCGTCGCTGCGCGGCCGCCACTGGATGCTGCTGATCGCCTTTCCCGTGCACGACTCGGCCCGGCACTTGATGAGTCGAGAGGAGCCTGCTTTGGGCAGCATGGCGAGTTGCACATCGGGCTTTCTCATGAGCCCTTTCCCTTCACCGGTCAGCATCAGCAACGCAGTGCGACCCGTATCGGGATCGACCTCCAGCTTCCAAGGTGGCAGCGACTCAAGCGTCCGCATACCGATCGCCTTGCGCATCTCGTTGGATAGCTCTGACGTTGTTGGCGGCTGCGGGGGGCGTTTGGATGACGGCAGATCCCGCGCCTTTCCTGTCCCCAGATCGACCGCTTTCCACTGATCGGGCACGCCTGACAGCAGCTGAACGCGATCGAAAGAGGGAGAGCCCGAGCGAAACCGCTGCGTTTCCAACCGACCGTCGAAATTGCCGGAGCGGAAGAGACCGCCTTGACCAACTGGCACGGTATCGTCGATATGGATGCCGTGCTCGTATTCGGCCTGCTCGGCCGCGATAACAGCGTCGCGCGTCGCCCCTACACTGTACTTCAGGGTCTTGCCGTCGGCACTAAGCGCAAAATCGCGAACATCCGCCGGGTCGTGCGTCACGGGTCCCGCGCCGGAACCATCCACGGCCGCGCGCCACACGGACATCTTGCCATCCACCAAAGCACGGTAGTAAATCCAGCGTCCATCGGGCGACCAAACGGCATGGCCCGGCGCTGAACCCCCGGCGGTGTCATGCAACAAAACACCTCCATCCGCGACCCGATGGGGAGGTGATTTGCCGTCCAGGGCCTGCACGTACCAGAAGACATCGAAGGTGTTGCGCACGACGGACGCCTGCTCGAGCCTGAAGGCGACACTGCTCCCGTCCGGCGAAATGACAGGATCAGTGAGGTCTGCGACCTCCAGAAGTCGGCGCGGCGAGATCGTTTCTGCGTGCGCAGAACCGGCGCAAACAAGGAACACGCCTGCCGATATCACAATCTTCTTGACGAACGGGAACATTCGGCTCTCCTTGAATCGTGTCGATTCAACCGCGCGTGCGGTCGCTCATGCATTTGGCTTTCGCATGAGAGGGGGGCAAATTTCGACTGTGCGGCGGACCTACCAACGCTTCGATATCGAGAAGCTCAGAAAGCGACCGATCGCCGAATAGTTGGTCGAGTCATACGGAGCGTTTTCGAAGGCCGTCACCACGTAAAGCGGAGGCACTCTGTTAAACAGGTTTTGTGCCGAGGCTTCGAATGCCATGTTGGAGAAGATGCTGTCCCGCGCGCCTGTGTCGGAATGCAAGGTCAAATCGAACGTGGTGAAAGAACCCCCCTTGGTACCGTCCGCGGGATTCGTCACGCCGCTCTTGTAGTTCCCGAAGAGAGAAGCCGTCAGCCCGCCTCGTGTCCAGACCGCCCCCGCACGGGCGCTGAGCTTGGCCGGATAGAACAAGATGCCGGACGCATCGGAAAACGCGGATGTCTGGGTGAGTGCCTCTTTGCTGTCCAGCCAACTGGCCGAGCCGCGAAACGTCAGCCGGCTGTCTGCAAAATCGAATCGATAGGAACCCGACAGGTCGATGCCTTTTACCCGCTGCCGCGAAGCATTCACGAATCGATCGTCGACAATCGCCACGACATTGCCGGGATCGTAAGGCACGCCCGAATAGTTGGAGAACCCGGTACCGGCCAACACTTCAGCCTGTTGCCCGGCTGTTGGATCGTGAACGACGAAACCAGCGTAGATCGGGTTGGTCAGTACACCGGCGATACTGGTAATCGGCAGAACGATACGGTCGGTATAGTCGATGTGGAACGCGGTGAGCTCCGTCTCCAAGCGAGGCAATGCCTCCGGATGGAAAGCAATCGAGGCGCTCCACGTCTTGGCCCGCTCTGGGGTGAGGGCGAGATTGCCCCCGTTGAGATACAGCACCGTGGCGTCAGGCGCATGATTTGTATCCCCGAAAACCGCCGCTGGATAGAGGTAGCTGAACTGCTCGACATAGCGTTCGTACAGGGTCGGCGCCTTGAATGACTTGCCCCAGGATGCCTTCAGGGTCCAATCGGCACTTGGCGAATAGATCAGCCCAAATTTTGGAGTGGTCACCCGGCCGTAACTGTCGTAGTCCTCGGTGCGTATCGCACCGGTCAATTCAAGCCGGTGGACTCCTGCAACACCCTGGTCCGGACTCACCAAAGGCAGATTCAATTCCGCATAGGCAAAGCGGCTGCCTTCGTTACCATCTGCCGTCGCACTGCCTTCGTACAAATACAGGAAATCGTTGTATCTGTAACCCGCACCGACGGCGAGTCTCGCATCGCCGCCCGGCAACGAAAACAGCGGGCCCTCGGCATCGGCTTCGTATATGCGGCTTCTATTGCCGTAGCTGTACGAGCGGTTCAAAGCTATCGCGCCCGTCGCTCGCGTCTTCTCGATGACATGGAATTGGGTCTTGTCCCTTCCTGCGGCCGCACTGACGTTGATCGTCCAATCGTTTGGCAACGAAAAGGCAATGCTTGGAGATACCAGGAAGGTGGTCGTTCCGGTCGGATAGCGGTCATAGACCGTCGAATAGCCATACTCTGTTTCCATGTCGCGCTCAGTCTGGAGTGCATCGAGGTGCAGTTCGACGGAATTTCCGAAGGACTGATGCATGCTGAGCAGCCCACTGCGGACATCCGCCCCCTGGTAGAGGGTCGTCGGGCCGTACATCTCCTGCGTGTAGTCGCGTTGGTCGGCGTAGATCGGATCGTTGGATTCCTTCTTCCAGGTCGCTATCAAGCCGCCTGTGGACCAGGTCGTGCCCGCGGTGACGTTATATTCGCGGGTGGTCAGGCCGCCCTCCGATGCTTTGCCAAAGCGCGTTCCCACCGCCACGCCGTCGAAATCGCGCTTCAGCATCACGTTGACGACGCCGCCGACCGCATCGGAGCCATAGATGGCGGACGCCCCGTCGGTCACGATCTCGATTCGATTCACAGCCTCAATTGGAATCGCGCTGATATCGACCGCCTGGTCGGAGCCGCCATAGGACATTCGCCGGCCATTGAGCAAGGTCAACGTGGCGTCCTCGCCTATGCCACGCAAATTCGCCGCGGAGCCCCCGGTGGTGTTCTCATTGGTATACCCGCCGGCTAATGCGCCCGCTGTTACTCCGGGATTCTGTCCTCCAGCGTAGTTCTGCGGCACGCTGCGAATCACATCGCCAAGGTCGGTGAAACCTTCATCCTGGATCTGCTGCGCGCCGATGGTGATCGTCGGCGATGCCGTAACGCCACCACGGATGCGAGTGCCGGTTACGCTGACGGTGTCCAACTGCGTCACTTTCTGCGCGCCAGTGGATGACGATATCTTGGACTTCGACGCCGCCTTTCGATTGGCGCGAGGCGGTTGGGGAGGCGGCGCCTTTTTGAGCGCATAAGTTTGCCCATTGATGCGTTTCCACGTGAGTCCCGTCCCGGCGAGCAACTGCGCCAATGCCTGCTCGGCACCGTATTGGCCGGAGACGCCCCTGGTCTGCTTGCCGGTAACCAGATCGGGCGCGAAGACCACTTGTCTGTCGCTTTGCGCGCCCCACGCGCCGAGCGCGCTGGACAGCGAACCGGCGGGGATGTCGTACTGGCGAATTGCATCACTCGATGCAGCGGATTGCGCATAGGTCGCTGGCGCGATTGCACACAACGCCGCGCAGAGCGCCGCACACAAGATGTTCCTGACGGCTCCCCTGCAGCACCGATTCCCCGCTGTGTTCATGTACCCCTCCTCTGATGGGCGGGTGCCGGGTGGGCGCCCTCTTGACAGGGGTAACAATCGAACGCCGTGCAACCCTACCTGCGCGAAACGAAACGCGGAAACTCAGCGCGGCATCAGCACGATTTCGTGTGCGTCGTTTCGGGCCACGCGCACGGGGAATACTGCAGAAAGGGCCGTGGCGATCGCGGTGTTATCGCCGGCGCGGAAGCTGCCGCCCACGGGCATGTCGGCCAGACCCGGATCGCCCAGGCGCAGCTTCACCGCTGAATAGCGGTTGGCATCGGCGATCGCCCGCGCCAGCGGCATGCCGTTGAAATCCAAGCGGCCACGCATCCAGGCGGTGACGGCAGCCGGATCCACCTTGCGCACGCTGATGCCCGCGATGCGTGCACCGTAGCGCGCCTGTTCGCCCGGCGTCAGCTGCCTGTGGGCGTCCCCCGAGGTGATCTCCACACGCCCCTGCAGCAAGGTGACGATGGCCGTACCGCTGTCATCGCGTATTGCAAAACGGGTACCGAGATCGGTGACGCTGCCGCCACCCGTGGTAACGACGAAAGGACGTCCAGCATCATGCACGACATCGAACATGGCTTCGCCATGCTGCAGTACGACTTCGCGCTGGCCGTGATCGTAACGCACCTGCAACGCGGTCTCGGTGTTGAGGGTGACGCGCGTACCGTCAGGCAGTTGCTCGGTGCGCTGCTCGCCTAGCGCAGTGCTGTACGTAACCGGAGGCGAAGACAGGAGCTTGGACAGCAACCCGATGCCGCCGATTATCACAGCGGCCACGATGCACGCCGCCGCAAGCAACGGCCCCCAACGCCGACCGACAGGAACGCTTCGACGTCGCGGCGCCGTGGCAGCCATCGCCGCGGCGGCCATCCCACGCATACGATCGGAAGTCTGCAATTGCTTCCACTGATGCCACGCAAGTTCGGTTTCCGCGTAGGCAACCGCGTGCGCTTCGCTACATTCGCACCATTCCTCAAAAGCAGCCTCTTCGCTTGGCATGCAAGCGCCGTCGCGGCGCTTGGCGAACCAGGCCGCGGCTTCTTGGTGGATGGCGTCGTGCATGGAATCCATATCGCTGCCAACACTCAAGTGTCGAAATTCCCCACCCGCGCACGGCACGCAACGATGGCCTTGGCGAGATGCTTCTCAACCATCTTCACGGAAATGCCGCAGCGCTTCGCCACTTCGGCGTTGCTCAACCCTTCGATCCGGCTGAGCAGGAATACAGTGCGGCACTTGGGTGGCAATGCGGTGATCGCTGCCTCCAGTGCTTCCAGATCACGTCTCGCCAGCAGATGGCGATCCGGACCCGGCGCGTCGGACGTTACGTCCAGTTCGGAAAAATCGGTGGACTGTTCGCTCCGACGCAAGGCACTCCAGCGCCAGTGGTTTTTCAGAACGTTGCGCGCAATGGTGAACAACAGGCCGCGCGGTGATGCGACCGTATCGAGCCGGTAATGCATCATCCGGCTCCAGGATTCCTGCGCCAAATCGACAGCGTCCTGCGGCCGCGTGACGCGACCGCGGAAGAAATTGAGCAGCTCGGCCCGATACTCACGCACGAAGGCATCGACGTTGGCGTGGCTCGATGGCAGCGTTTCCGCTGCCGCGTATTCAGGGGAAGGTTTCGACACGCTGGTGGCCTGCCTGCTGTCGCTCCGGCCCTCGCAATTTGCCCCGGCGAGGGAGCGGGTGTCAATCTATTGTCATGCAAGAAATTCGCGGAAAGCCGATATTTGCTCCGTGCGCGACGGCAGCCAAGCCCCGCGCGCACGTTGCATCACGCTGTAAACACGCAAGTGTTTGCCGACCCTACCTCTAATTTCTTTCCGTGGAGGCGCATGAGTCGTACTACACCTAGCCCGGCCTTCCCCGGCAGCCTGAGTAGCCGCTCAGTTGGCCGCTGAATCGTAAGCAGACGCTCGTTCTCAGTGTGCGTGTGACCGCTCCTGGCCGAGAGTGACGGTTGCCTGCATCAATGCGACAATTTCGAAGAACGAGCTTTACAAGCCGGGAAGCGTTTGCGGCGAGCAGGTCAGCGCCAACGGCTGGTGTACTTCGTACATGCGCAAGGCGTCCTGATTGGCCGGCCGAAATGGCGCTGCCTGCGCGATTGCAGTCCTAATGTAACGAGCCAACTCTCGCTGGAGGTCTCGTGTGCTGCACACTCTGGGCTTCTCTAATGCACCGGGTTACAGCAGCCACTGGTATTTGCCCCCGGGCGTCGGCTGGTTGAGGCGACGCCGGTACACCGGCTTCAGTCCGAGGTGGGTGATCCAGCCGGGCTTGGCGTGCCTGCTGTCGAAATGAACAATGTCCACCGGCTGATTGAGTTGCTGTATAACGCGATGGAGTGCAATGGCCGTGGCTCTGGCTTCGCGATCTTCCAGGTCTGCGCGGCCGCCCAGCGCGATCAGCAAACTATCCGGCCGATCCGCCCCTTGCCACTTCAAGCCCGCGACGTATGCCACCTCGACACCGTGGATATCGGGGAGTGACTTTTTCATTGCCTTTGCGAGCGCTGTCGGCATTTTGGGTAACCTGAAGCACTGAGTTTGACCTTCCTCGAAATAATCCTTCTGAATCGGCGCGATGGTCCCGCTGGCTAGTAACTCGCCGATCTCCTCCGGGTACAGCGTGCACCGCACATCGTTCGGATTGATCATCACGGTGGCACCGCGTGTGGCTTGGAGCATTTCCCTGCCCGTCGCCTCCACCAGTCGCACGTTGCCGCGTGCTGCGAATTCGGCCTTCGCCTTGTCCGTGAAAACAGGGACCACATAGGACCCGTCGTCCGGGCTCTTGAACATGACGAGGCGTACCCGTTTCGACGTATCGTCGATCGGCGTATGCGCGTACATCGTGGCATCGAGCAAGGTCTGAAACAGCTCCGGCTCCCTACCCGGATTCTTTGCTGCGGCTTCAATCAGACGATCGAGCTCAGTCGCCAAGGCTGCATCCCTCTCTGCTCCTGGCGCTGGGGCGACTTCCACGGTCACTCAGTCCTCCTCGGGCGCATGCAATGCCTTCATCAGGTCGCGAGCGCCTGACGTGCGCGCCTTGAGAACGTCTGCGAAACGCGGTCGTGTTCGTCGAGGACCAGTTGCAGCGGCATCGGGGTCACCCCTGCCGGGTACGGGTTGCGCCCCATACTACGTAATTCGTAGTATCTAAGGCAAGGCAAAGTTACGAACCTCGTAGGGATTTCCCCTGCCCGGTTCGAATCGTGCCCCAGAAAATCAGCCCATTGGCTGTCCTTTCGAAACGTCTCGAGCAAGCCCGAGAGCGAAAAGGGTTGTCGCAGAAGCAACTCGGAATCGCAGCCGGGCTGGATCGTTTTGTGGCCAGTACACGCATCAATCGATACGAACGCGGCGTGCACCAACCGGATCCGGTGACCATTCAGCGGATGGCCGATGCTTTAGGCGTGCCTGCCGCGTATCTGTTCGCCAGTGACGAACGCCTAGCCCGGATGATCCTGGCATTCAGCTCACTGCCCGCGAAGGCCCAAGACAGCGTGCTGGCCGAGTTGGAGCGGGCGGCGGAGCGCCGCTAGTCTTTTGCGGCATGCGCTCAGTACACAATTCGTTAAAGCATAGCGCCGCCGTGGAGGACGTTCGGGACCCCTGAGTGTTGGCCCGAACCAATAAGTTCAAGCGTGCTCTCAGTTCAGCACCGGGGGCACCGCGATGAACTGCGCCGCCCGCGTATGCGGTGAGCCAGCCACCGCGCGCATGTAGGTGCACACGGCCAGACGATGACAACCGTCTTGAGCGCATCGTTGGCTGCGCTCATCGCTGGAACGGCTAGGGAGCCAGCGATAAACGACCTCCCTTACCGCAAAAGAGATCAACAGTCTCTGGCGGCTGCGCGGCGCTTGCACCATCGCGCAGGTCACGCCCCATGCTCCATCTGTTTGACCTCCGGGTGGTTGTCGACGAACTCCACACTGGCAGCCATTCCGGAGGCGAACGTCATTAGAAGGCCCAACATCAGCCAAACATTCAAGGAATACGAGGTAATCCCATGATCGAAGAAGTCGAACGCTTCCTGCGATCCCGGGACCTCGCGCATAAAGCCAGCCCAGGGCGCCGCAAGGGCAACGCAAGTGTTGGAGGCGCCCAACGCACACAACTCCGCGCCCTGCTTGGTCGATCTCTGGATGATCAGCGTACGGCCTCGCGGTGCGGACAGCATCCCACTGACGGCGATTGTTCCCCTCGTTGTCAGTATGTTTGTCACATCATCGCCACGGCTTGCCGACTCAAATTGCCCCGCGTCGGCAGTAGCCATCACCGTATTGGGCGTGAGGTGGAACCAGATCCCGATCGTGCCGGGAACGATCGAGCCGCCCACGAGCAGTATCCAAAACATCCCTTGGGCAAGGTACAGGCGGCGTTGGCCACCTTCTGATCGTCCCTGCATTGGCCGCTTGGTGGTCAAAGGCGGATCCTGTTTGCGCGACCATTCTCCGAAAAGGCGGATTCAACCGAATTGCACCGATTGCCGCCCGGCGACGTCTCAGGCGATGCCAGACTTCGGGCTCTACCTAGGACGGTCGATCTCACTTGCCACTGGTTTCGAGTCACTCTGCGATGACCTACGGGAATATGCTTGCCGCATCCAAGGACCACATTGCAGTGGCACACGCGGGGCTACGGGTGTGGACACCCATCACGCTTGGCCGGCAAAAACCCACGCCGCACCCTATTCTCTTTCGGCCAGCGCCTCGCTCGTAGGCCCAGGACGCGTTACGAGTTCTTTCAGACGCTGCTCGTGAGCTTTGATGAACGCAACCATCGATCCCCTGTAGCGCGTCGCGTCGCCGCTGATGGGGACATTCAACTCGCGCGCGATCGTGAGTGCATGCCGAAGTTGCTTTTCAGTGGGCGGCCGCAAGTCAGGATCAAGACACTGGGATAGGCTCGTGGCAAAGGATGCGGCCAGGCGCTCTCCCAGCGCGAACGTATTTCGGGTAAGCGCTGCGCGATCGAGTTGAAGTCGCCACGCTGCCAACAAACTGTCTTCCATCGGGATATCGATCCCGTCGGTGCCATCGAGAACCAGTTTCAAGGACATAAGACTTGCCCTCCGATGATGATACAGGCCAATACTACGTAATTCGTAGTGATCAAAGCAAGAGAGGCGCCCCCGTAGTGGCCCTACAAGTTTGGCTCGACAAGTGTCGGTTTCCCAGCAATGGTGCGAACTAGCTGCCACGGCCCTCGGCAGCGCAGAACCCTCTGGCGATCCTGCGGAAAGTGGTCACTTCATGTCAGCGCCGGTTCGGTATTCTCCGCGCTCTAGCGCAGCAACACGCAGGTTGATCGTAGCGTTCACAAATCCTGCCGGGCCTTCATCGGCAATGACACAGAACCTCCACGCTTCTAGCAAATCGCGGTCAGCTATTCGATGCTGAGGTAGAATTCGACGAAAGCCAAAGATTACCCAGTCACTACTCATCATCGCGCTTTGCTCGATCAGCCCAACATCCTCGCGCTGATTGCCCTCGGTGCTCAACCTTCCACTCTCTCTAGCTCTTCGCGAAGAGCGTCCATTACGCCTACCTTGTAACGTGTCCAGTCGCGCGAAGCTGCATCTCCAAGGCACGCTATGCGGTTCATTAGCGAAGTTACATCGATGCGCAAAAATATAAGCTTGCGCTCTGCTCCCTTGATACACAAGCGAGCGCGCTCCGGCGCGGTAAACGCACCTGGGCCGTGCGCCCACTCGTCAAGTATGCGCAAAGCGGGAAAGGGCTTACGGGTCTGCTGCCAAAGCATCTGGCACCGATGCGCAACAAGGATGCACGCGTGCAGCCGGCTACGCTCTGCTGCGTAGCAGACTGGACTCGACGATGGCCCAGGAGTAGCGCGACCCATGGTTCGCGTGCACGAACTTGGCCCGGATTGAAGGAACTGAATGAAGCCAGCTGCGGTTTGCAATCGCCACAGCCAGAAACCCAAGGCGATCGGACAGCAGTCGAGTACGTGCCACTGCCACCCCAAGAGAGCGTTCTCTAAGGTTTCACCAGCGATTTCGCAAGGAGTATTGAGACAGGTGCGATGCTTAGCGCCAACTTGTCGTAAGAAGCATGATGCCACACGCATGATGGCTCGGTGGTAGTGCCGCAAAACCATACGCTCACCAGCACCCGCATCTTGGTTCCACGCTTCTACCAGATGTCGCGTAGGCTGCAGAAACCGTGTGGTCCTCACCTTCTCCACCCTGATTGTCCTAATGGAATCGCTTATGTGCACCTCATCCGGATCCCCGCTTGCCACACTGATTACATAGTCCTTTGGCCGGTATCGCCTCAACCAGACTGGCAGACCCTTGGAGCACTTCTCGAGAGCGGCCAGAGATAAGAGTCGTGGGTCCGCATCCGGCAAGGCGCCTTCCAACTTTCCCAGTTTTCGCGTCAGGGGTTCACGCAGGGATGGCATCGCGTGAAGTCGGCGGAGCCATTTGCGGCATTCCAAGCTCGAGCGAGAGGCAATTCCGGCAAACGCATCATCCCACCCAAAATGGATGACTCCCTTACGAAGAAGGCCTCTGCCACAACTTGTGCACGAGAAGGCCGGCTGCCAATTCCTTGACGTGTACTCAATCTCGCAGCCACACGCGGGACACCCGCTTCGTAGAGCTCGGTTGTGAATTGGGCAACGAGTTACCGCCAAGTGCTGGTGCAGGCGTAGGTGCACACCACCTGCGATGCACTGCCCACAGAAGCGCAGATTAGGTGATCGCCACTCCGCAGGGACTTCCACGGCTTCCGCAAGCGCTCTAAATCTGAGAGCGTTGAACAAGCTGACGCGCTGGATCATCGGCACTGCAGCTTGGTTCAAATAGCTCGTCCAGTCTGCAGGCGGAGAATACGCAAATTCCTTTGGTGTCGTGAATTGCTTGCCACCCTTTGCTCGACATTGGCGTAACAGCTCGCTAGGGCTTGTCGCCGCAAACCACGCAAGTTTGTTCCATAGCGCGTACAACGATTCGCCGGAAAGCAACGCGTCATCGCGCCACGGGAAGACAGCTCCTGCGGTGGCACTCACTGAGTCTCTCCTGCGAGTGCACTCTGTAGCGCCTTCTTGACAACTTCTGGAGGTACAGCGAAGCCCTTTTCGTCCTTGTCTTTGCAAAGGATGCAAACATTGGCTAAGAACGCTGCGACAATTTCCATGGGTAGTCCCTTCCTGAGATCCGATGCGGCCACTCCGGTAGTTATTGTTCCCCATAAAAGTGAAGCCACCTGCGTGAAACGGAATCCTTCGCTGTAGGCGCGCGGGAAGAGAAATTCGGTGTACGTCAAGTTGCTTCCTTCCGGGAATTCCGATCGCTCGTCCATGGCTTCGCAGATAACGTCAAGATCTGCTTTTGATCGCGCTCCACGGAACTCGCGCAGATTTCCCATGAATCGCTTACCCAAATCGGAGCGGCCGTTTTGCGCAATCTCATCTCTACGTTTACGGAGCTCACGCTGTCCGAACAATGCAAGGGTCGTCTTGATGCCCTGACGAACCTGCTTGTTGATAACGGCCTTGATCCAGCCAAATTCTTGGTTCGTGATTTCTTGAGCCTCATCAATGATGAAGAATAAGTGCTTGGCTGGCCCAGAGTGCCCAAGCAATGCACGCGCGACTTGATCACGCTTTCCGGCGAGCTCACGTTCGATCTTTGGTGCATAGTCAATGGACTTCAGGATGTCCAGCAAAACTCGCCCCTCAGCCTGTTGTTTGTCTTCGACTGACTCCAAATTCAGTATGCCGGCACCCGGGATGCGATCGTGAATGGCGCGCGTGAGCGCTTTAATGCAGGTTGACTTCCCGACCAGCGGATCGGCCCAAAACGCAATTGAGCCCCTACCCTTCCGCGCGAGGCGCATCACGCGCGCGATGGCGTCTTGGACAGCTCGGGTCGGTAGCGCAGCTGTCTCCGTGATGATGGGGTGCTCGTCCCAGTACCGCTCCCGCGCCGCGAGCGCAGCATCGATATCCGTCATGGCTCTGTGGTCCCAAAGGCGGTCAGTGGGTATTCGAGGTAGTCATCGTCGTTCAATGCGGGAGCCGCTGGCTGGTGTGGCTCTGGCTGCGGGCACGTGGGCGTGGACGATCCAAGCTTCGGCGTCGAACGACCATGAGGAGCAGGGGTCTTCGTCGGAGCAGCTGCCTGTTGCTCAGTCGCGACGATGGCCAAGTCTCGTTGGGACACGGCTCGGGCAGCAGCATCTCCGTTGGCTGCTGCTCGAATCGACTCGAGGAACCTATGGACCGGGTCGTCCAAGTACCCCACATCCAATCGACGGGTCTTGATCAGAGAATTGATGTACTTGCGAATGTCGCGCGAATGTTCGCTGTGGCGCCAACGTCCCATGACTGTCGCAGTATCGATCAGTGCTCCGGATCGGCTGAAAACCTGGAAGCTGCGGATCGCCTTCCGTGTGACGTGCCCCACCACATTGGTGCCGAGCAATGACCAGTCGTCAGCGATTAGTGGGCCGGTGTAGGCCTCCTGTTCGAACGTGAAATAGGGGCGCCGGCCATTCTCTCGATTACCGCGGATGACCAGTGGCACCACCGAGACCCCCAAATCAGCGACACCCAAGGGTGGCGGTGGCAATACCGGAAATATGACCCCCTTCTTATCGACGTCCCGCCACGCGGCCTCAAGGCGTCCAAGTGGGTAGGACCCGAAATTGGACTTGGACACGTTTCCATTGTGATCGAGGATCACGCTCTCGATGAGGCGCAGGATCTGCTGCATCGTCAATTTGGCGTCGACGGCGGCCTTCTCCGGATGCTGGCGCACGGGATCCTGTGGCGAAGTCCCAGTCGTGCTTTGGAGGCGGCGAAATCCCGCTCTTTCCAATAAGCCAAAAATATTCTCGATAGTCGGGCGACGCTCGAAATGACGTACGGGGCCGAAGTTCACGTCACAACCGATCAAGCCTCGGACACGCCCTATGATTTCTCCGGCGAGGTGTATCAGTGCATTGTCAAACAAAAGCTGGTTCCACCCACAGCGCTGAAACGGGCCGCCCAGTTGGCTCGGCAAACCGTCCCCGCACTCTACTTCGCACCCCTCAAAAGCAACCGATGGTTTGCCATTACCAATCGCGCAATTCAGCGCGTCGAGGAGGTCGTCGGCATTGGCCTCTCGTCGGAAAATGACTGTGTAGCCTAGGATCAGGCTCAAAAACCTGTCCGCGACCACGATGATCGTGATGCGCTCGATTGGTAACCAGCGTGTCCCTTCGGGTGTCGGCACTCCGATCGACCCCATGAATTGGCAATGGTGCTCGTCGATTTCGACGATGTCGAACGGTCGAGTCGCAACCAGTCGGCTCGGAAGTCCCGTGCCGGTGCGCGACCTTGCTCTGGCGCGCTCCCCATACTGAGTGGCGACAATGTCATCATAATGAGCGTCTAGGAAGTGGTGCACGAATCGGCGTATCGACTCGTAGGCAAACTGCTTGGTGCACAGCGGCCACTCATGTTCCTGAATTCCGTAATCACGACAAAGTTTGATGAACTTCTGGTGCGCGGACTTCACTCGAAGGCGCGCCTCATTTCCAGGCTCACGTTTCGCGTTGGCGATCAGGTATGCGCCGAATTTCTCAGCTATGTCCGCATGAGCACACAGGAACTGAGTCAGTGCGCCAGCCAAGCCAGCCCGCTTGCCCATACCGCAGACTTCGAGTGGCTTGCATCGCACTGGCTGGCGCACCCGTAGCCCCGGGCAAAGCCCGCTCCATCCAAACGGACGACCACTCACATCGAATGTGATGCATCGATTGAATGCTCTCAACAGCGTGGCGCGGTATATCCCGTCTGCGGCAAGTGTGGGATCAAACGGCTGACCGTCGATGTAGGCCTCGATTGCAGACTGGAGGAGCGAGATACGCCGACACGCCAGCTGATCCAACCCTTCAGTGCTGATCGCCGCCCAGTTCGAATAGTCGAGCCGATCTTGGGGCGCCGTTCGCCGGGTCCATGAAGGCGTCGTCATGCCGCACTACTCCACAGCTGTGTGTTCTCCGACCAGGGGCGGCTGTCGACGTCCGCGCAGATTTCACGGTGGCGCAACAACCTGGCGACGGCTGCATAGAACAGTGGATCCCCGGCGTCAGTAAGTTCCCTATGTACCGCACGAATGGTGGAGCGCATTCCACCGCATAGCGCCAGCGCAATCCGCCGCTCGATCGCAGCGGTACCGTGAAACCTGGCGCGGCGGATACAAGAAATAATGCGTCGCCAGTTCTCTATGCGCTGTGCGTGCGCATTCAGCACATCCAGTGTTAGTGAGATAACACCATCAACTGGCGTTAACGTAGCGGCTTCGGCTCCCCCACGGTGCCTAGCTCCCAACGCGAGCCTTACCACCAGCGCTCGCTCGTCGGTAGCTGTTATGCGCGCCAAATCAGGAGTTCGTGGCTCTGGCTCTGGGGACGGGCGCCCCTGCAGCTCGTACCACTGAGGCAGATAACTGATCTCGGCAAATGTCGGCTCGCCTTCCACACAATAGAAGGCTTCGACCTGCGGGTCGCTCGACAACATTAGGTCGTGCGCCTCGAACGGTGGCCGAACGAGCCAAATGTTGTAGCCGCGCTCACCGCGTAACTTGATCGCCGCAGCAAGCTTCGCGCGCTGTAGCTGCGCTGGGGTCTTGTTCTTTTTAAGTGACATGGAAGCCACCTCCGGAACTAGCCCGAATGTGGTGCGTGTCACATGGCGCGCGGCACACGCCCTCGACGCTAAGCTGACTGCGTCGACAAATCCCGGCTCCCAGGTTGTGGCTCTGAGTCCGTGTAGGTGTTGTCTGTATGAGCGCCACGTGCATGCCTCCGGAAGGTTGGGGGCAGGCTCGGCACCACGCCACGGGTGACCCCGGTCGCCGTGTCGTTGACGCTCGAACACGACTGCCGTAAGCTAGGCGCTGTAATGCATGGGTGTAGCCTACCCGTGATGAACAGCCAACCCCTGGCCGGGTTGGCTGTTTTTCTTTGTGGGTACTGCGAGAATAATCTTGTAGGTTAGTCCACCTAGTTGCCTTCGATCTTGCACGAGGCTAACGGTTTCGTCAGTATCTGTCAGCGACGGATATTTCTATATCTGTTTTCAGGTAGCGGACGATGGGCCGTCATGCCAAAAGCGAAGCACTCCAGGCGGGACCGATGCTTTGGGCGCGGTTCCTCAAATGGCATTTTGGTTGCGATGATCTTGCACCGCTCAACGCGCAGTTGCTGCTGCCGCTTACGCCGCACGAAGGTTTTCAGTTTGGTAAGAGTCCATGCCCCTTAACGAAGAGGTATGCACCCAAGGTCTTTGAGCAGGCCTACCGGCGCGGCCGCAATCCGGATGGATCATATACCTCAGAAGGTGAGAAGGGGGTACCGAAGTTCAACCTCTATGAGCGCGTTCTGGCACGCGTACCAGAATCGAAGTACTGGCTGCTCAAGGAACTCAATCATTACTTCACGGACCGAGCTCCATCGATTGACGTCAGCGCGCGGGTCGTACGCAAGCTCACAAAGGAATTGGGCGTGCTTCTCATTGAACGAGAATTCATCGAGGCATGGGCGAGTATTGACGCAGCTGGAGTGGCTGCCGCTGAAGCGAACACATTCAATGCGCTTGTAGAGAACGTGCTCCCCGAGTACCTCGCGCTGGTATTTGCATCGTTGCACATCAGCGTATGGCAGGAGTCGCCTCGTATCCCGGCCGACCTACCGAGCAAACTCTTCGTGCTATCCATACGCGTTTTGGCAACCTTTATTACGACCGTGGAATCGCTCGGGTTACAGGATGGGGAAGCCCAAGCGGAAGGCCTCGCAGATCTGCTCAAATGCGCGATCTGTACGATAGTGAACAGCGGCACCCACTCAGAGAGCGCAAACAGTCCACCGCCTCCCGATCTTGCGAAACATTTTGCACTCGTGCCGGATACTGTTGCTGCGCGAAAGGCTGCAGTCTACCTGGTCGAGGCGACCGAGCCGCATGACTATGTACCGATGTGGCTGGAAAGCCAGCTTAACGCGACCGCGCCGCAACGCACACAGCGTGACGACCATGATCTGCGACAAGCTGCTGCTCAACTTTGCGCAGCCGCAAGCGAAGTCCCCATTCTGCTGGCGGAGCGAGCGGCGCGAAGGTTACATCGTTACGACGAGCCAGGCCGTATGCAGAAGCCTCAGCTGGTGTCGGCGTAGTTCACAGGGCTCACCGACCGCCGAATATGCGCTGTGGCCGCGACGGCAACAATGACACAGGCGAGTTGAAGTCGATGCGCACAATTGATTGACCCGCTCCGGGGATCCGGAGACTCAACTAATACTTAGTCTTTACGGTGCTCGCGATCAAGTATCAGTAATACTTGGACTGCAAATAAAGAAACACTCTTACTTGGAGGCTGTAACAAGCAGGCTTGTTACATTCCAACTGCTCCAGACCCCAATTCATTGATCTGTTTGCGGTAACACAATAGCGTTCTTACTTGGGTCGGGTGCAGCTTCGGTCGCCCTGCGGGCTGCCCGCGGCGTTCGCGTTTGCAATCCTGCAAACGCCGTCCGGATATCGCTTCGCGATTCCGGAATGATCGGCTACTTGTTTTTCTCGCTCAGCAGCCGCTGCATCGTGGCGGTGATCTGGTCGATCGAGAGCGGCTTGCCGATGTGCGCGTCGAAACCGGATTGCTGCGCCCGATGCACGTCGTCCGCGCGGATGAAGCCGGTCAGCGCCCACGCCGGTCGGAGCCGTTCAGCGTCTGGATCGGAAAAAGTCCCGCAGCAACGTGGCGGATTCGTCTGCGAACAAGCCACCCTGCACTTCGACGCGATGATTGTGGCGATCGGACGTCAAGGTGTCGAACACGCTGCCGGCGGCGCCGGTCTTGGGATCTTGGGCGGCGTAAACGACGCGTGCGACGCGTGCATGCACCAGGGCCATCGCGCACATCGCGCAGGGTTCCAGGGTTACGTATAGCGTCGATCCGGGAAAGCGATGGTTCCCGAGCCGCTGCCCGGCATCACGCAACGCGCCGATTTCGGCGTGCGCGCTGGGATCATTCAAGGTGATGTTGCGGTTCCATCCCTCGCCAACGATGCCACCATCCAGCATCAAGACCGCGCCGACCGGCACCTCGCCATCGGCATCACGTGCATGCGCCGCCAGCTCGAGCGCGCGCTGCATGAAAGCAGCGTCGTCGGGCGAGAACGGGCTGGACGATGGAAGCGGCATGGCCATGCTCGGCTGGCTGCAAAAAGAAGCGAACGGCAAATTCTATCGTCACCGCGATTCCACCGCCGTCGATTCGGGCGTGCAAACCTTTTTCGTCCGTGCGTGGCCGCGGGCTCGCAGCACGATCCATTTCCACCACGGTGCTGCGTGGAAGATGGCCATCAGCAGATACATGAAGGTCATGCCGTCGAGCGACAGCGACCCGTGGCCCATCGTATTGCAGAGCATCTGCGCCGGATCATCACCCGCAGTGGCCGTGGCCAAGGCCATGGCCGCGAAGGTCGGTGCGGCTGCGAGATGCAGCCAGCCACCGGCCTCCGTGCGCTCGCTGGTTTTATTCCTGGGCGTATTCATCGTGCCTGTGCCACCAGATGCCGCCTGCTTCGTTGCGCCCGCGAGGCGCACGATCGAGCCACTGATACGCACCCCACAAGATGTCGAGTCCGCGCGCATAGGTCGAATAGGTGTGATACACGGCGCCGTCTTCCAGCGCGAGGGCGCTCATGCCCGGCAGTTCGCGCAGGTAGGTGCGCCCGTCGACACCGCTCGATGCCGCGAATTGGTTCGGCGCGTCCGGTGTCGAGCGCGACATGGGCGGATTCTTGCGGAAGTTGTACTCGTATCCTTCACTCTGCTGCTGCTCGCTCAAGCCGACGCCGTAGTCGGCGTTGAAATCGCTGCCCTGTGAAGATGCCCAGGGAAACGTCCAGCCCATGCGCCGTTCGTAAGCCTGCAACTTCGCGAGCGGCGCGCGCGAGATGGCCCACAGCATCACGTCGTGGTTGGCGAGATGTTCGGCAAACCCGTTGAAGCCGTCGGCGATCATCGAGCAGGACGGACAACCGGCGGTGTAGTCGGGCCCGAACATGAAGTGATAGACGAGCAGTTGCGAGCGTCCGCGGAACAGGTCTGCCAATGAGACGTTGCTTTGCTCCGTTTCGAAGCGGTAATCCTTGTCAACGCGTACCCACGGCAGCGCTTGCCGTTGCTGCGCCAGTTCATCGCTGCGATGCGTCAGCTCCTTTTCCGCTTCGAGCAGTTCAAGCCGCGCCTTCAGCCATTCATTGCGCGTGCCGGTCTTGTGCATTGCCATGATTATCTCCTCCGGATGTTCGCCGTTACGATGCGGCGGTTGATGGGTGGTTGGCGACCAGCTTAGGCAACGCTGTGCGATCCGCGGGAGTGACAATCGTGGCGCGATTTGAAACGGGTTCATCCGGATGGACGCGCTGATCACGGCCGCGGCGCGTGCGCTGGCGGTGGGCGACCCGCTGGGCGCGTTGAAGCGCGTCGCGTTGCGCGAGGATGCGCCCGCACTGGCCTTGCGTGGAATCGCGATGGCGCAACTGGGCGACTTCGAGCGCGCGAAGGTATTGGTACGCCGCGCCGCGCGTGCATTCGGTGCCAGGGAGACGATGGCGCGTGCGCGCTGCGCGATTGCCGAAGCCGAAATCGCCTTGGCATCGCGCGACCTCGGCTGGCCGACAAAAAGACTTGAAGCGGCACGCACAACGCTGGAGGCGCACGGCGACCGGGTCAATGCGGCGCACGCGCGCTATCTCGCGATCCGACGCCTGCTGTTGATCGGGCGGCTTGGCGAAGCGGAGCGCCTGCTTGCCGAACACGATCCCGCGTCCTTGCCGCCCGCGCTGCACGCCATCCACGCGTTGAGCGTTGCCGGCATTGCGATGCGCCGTATCCACGTCCGCACGGCGCGCGCGGCGCTCGAACGCGCCGGATCAGCGGCGCGGAAGGCCGGCATTTCGGGGCTGATCGCGGAGGTGGAAGCGTTGATTTGCGCGCTCGATGCGCCGGCAGGGCGCCGGGTTTCGAGCGATGGCTCGCAACTGCTGACGCTGGAGGAAGTCGAGGCGTTGTTCGCGTCGAAATGTTTCATCGTGGACGCCTGCCGCTACGTCGTTCGCGATGCGCAATCGAGTGTGTCCCTCGCCTCGCGCCCGGTGCTGTTCACGCTTGTCCGCGCGCTGGCGGAAGCGTGGCCCGGCGATGCGCCGCGGAGTGTATTGATCGCGAGCGCGTTCCGAACACGCTATGCGGATGAAACCCATCGTGCACGCTTGCGCGTTGAAATCGGCCGGCTTCGACGCGCCTTGCGGACGATGGCGGACATTCGCGCGACGGCGCGCGGATTCGAATTGGTGCCCCGCTCCTCGCCTGAGGTCGTGGTCCTCGCCAGGCCGACGGAAGAAAAGCATGCGGCAGTGTTGGCGGTATTGTCGGATGGCGAGGCCTGGTCGAGTTCAGCCCTGGCGCTGGCGCTCGGTACGAGTCAACGCATGGTGCAGCGTGCGCTGGACGTTTTGGCGGGATCCGGCAAGGTGCAATCGCTGGGCCGTGGACGCGCGCGCCGCTGGCTGGCGTCGCCCGTACCGGGATTCACGACAGCATTGTTGCTCCCTGCCCCGCTGCCCGGCGATTAGGATGGCGGCGTCAAAGCGACGAGGGTGCAGCCATGAAAAAATCGACGGCAGAAATCGTGCGCGAATACGGCCCGTTCCCGGGTGCCGATCGCGTACACGGCGTGACCTTCGACGGCGAGCGCATCTGGTTTGCATCGGGTGACAGGCTGAACGCCTTGGATCCCGCGAGCGGGAAGACGCAACGGTCGATCGACGTGGCCGCGCACGCCGGCACCGCGTTCGATGGAAAACACCTGTTCCAGATCGCCGAGGATCGCATCCAGAAAATCGACCCCGCCACCGGGCGGGTGCTCGCCACGATTCCGGCACCCGGCGAAGGCGGCAATTCCGGCCTGACGTGGGCCGAGGGCAGTCTGTGGGTGGGCGAGTATCGCGCGCGCAGGATCCACCAGATCGATCCCGAAACCGGCGCGATCCGCCGCACCATCGAATCCAAACGCTTCGTCACCGGCGTCACCTGGATCGACGGCGAACTCTGGCACGGCACGTGGGAAGAAGAACGCGGCGATTTGCGGCGGATCGATCCCGAGTCCGGCGAAGTCCTTGAGCAACTGGACATGCCCGAAAACATGGCGGTGTCCGGAGTCGAGTCCGACGGCAAGGGGCAACTACTGTGTGGCGGTGGAAGCAGCGGCAAGATCAGGGTCGTGCCGCGACCGAAGCGAAGTGCCATAGCCGGTTGAACGGCTGGCTCACTCCCACTCGATCGTCGCTGGCGGCTTGCCGCTGATGTCGTAAACCACCCGAGAAATGCCGCGCAACTCGTTGATGATGCGACTGGAAACCCGGGCAAGGAATTCGTATGGCAGGTGCGCCCAATGTGCGGTCATGAAATCGATGGTTTCGACTGCGCGCAGCGCGATCACCCATTCGTAGGCGCGCCCGTCACCGACCACGCCGACCGACTTCACCGGCAGGAACACCGCGAACGCCTGGCTGACCTTGTCGTACAAATTCGCGGCGCGCAGTTCCTCGATGAAGATGCGGTCGGCCTGTTTCAGGATCTCCGCATACTCGCGTTTCACCTCGCCCAGGATGCGCACGCCAAGACCCGGGCCGGGGAACGGATGCCGGTACACCATTTCACGCGGCAGGCCGAGTTCCACGCCGATGCGGCGGACTTCATCCTTGAACAGTTCGCGCAGCGGTTCGAGCAGCTTGAGGTTCATCTTCTCGGGCAGGCCGCCAACGTTGTGGTGGCTTTTGATCACGTGCGCCTTGCCGGTCTTGCCGCCCGCGGATTCGATCACGTCCGGATAAATCGTGCCCTGCGCCAGCCACCTCACACCTTGCAGTTTTTTTGCTTCCTCGTCGAACACCTCGACGAACAACCGGCCGATGATCTTGCGCTTGGTCTCTGGATCGACGACGCCAGAGAGTGCGCCGAAGAAACGATCCGACGCATCGACGCGGATCACGCGCACGCCCATGTGGCGCGCCATCGTGTCCATCACCTGGTCGCCCTCGCCCGCACGCAGCAGGCCGGTGTCGACGAACACGCAGGTCAGCTGGTCGCCGATGGCTTTTTCCAGCAACGCGGCGACCACGGACGAATCGACGCCGCCGGAAAGCCCGAGCAACACTTTGTCGTTGCCGACGGCCTCGCGCACCTGCGCCATGGCATCGTCGATGATGCGCGCGGGCGTCCACAACGTCGCGCAGCCGCACAGGTCGACCACGAAGCGGCGCAGGATCGCCATGCCGTGTTCGGTGTGGGTGACTTCGGGGTGGAATTGGATGCCGTACCAGCGGCGTGTTTCGTCGACCATTGCCGCGATCGGCACCGATTCGGTGGACGCAGCGGGCGTGAAACCCGGCGGCAACGCCGTCACGCGATCGCCATGCGACATCCAGACGTCCTGCTTGCCCGGAGTGCCCTCGAACAACGCGCAGGTTTCCGTGACGATGGCCGCGTGCCCGTATTCGCGCGCGTGCCCGCCCTCCACGGTGCCGCCAAGCTGCGCGGCCATGGTATGCATGCCGTAGCAGATGCCGAGGATCGGAGCGCCCAGGGCAAAAACCTGCTCGGGCGCGCGCGGTGAGTTTGCTTCGATGACCGATTCCGGGCCGCCCGAAAGGATCACGCCTTTCGGCGCGAACTTCGCGATCGCTCCAGGATCGTGATCCCATGCCCAGATTTCGCAATACACGCCGATTTCACGGATACGCCGCGCAATGAGTTGCGTGTACTGCGATCCGAAATCGAGGATCAGGATCTTGTCGGTATGGATATTGGTCATGCGTCTGGCTCTGCTGGTGCGTGGAACGAGCGGAGGGCAAACCGTCGCGAGCGAAGGCAGATTGCGGAACCCCGGAGCGCAGCAAGCGCAGCGTGCACGTCAGCACGTGAGCATTGCGAGCACCGCCGGAGCGCAAGCTGCCGAGCGCAGCAGGTTTGCGCCCATTCGTCAGTCCGAACGGTAATTCGGCGCTTCCTTCGTGATCTGCACATCGTGCACGTGCGCCTCGCGCATGCCCGCTCCGGTGACGCGCACGAATTGCGGCTGCTTGCGCATCTCCTCGATGTTCGCGCAGCCGCAATAGCCCATCGACGCGCGCAGTCCGCCGACCAGTTGATGCACGATCGCGCGCAGTGGGCCGCGGTACGGCACCCTGCCCTCGATGCCCTCCGGCACCAGCTTGTCGGCCGCGGCCTGTTCCTGGAAATAGCGATCGGACGACCCGCTCTGCATCGCACCCAGCGAACCCATGCCGCGATAGCTCTTGTACGAACGACCCTGGTACAGCTCGATCTCGCCCGGCGCTTCCTCGGTGCCGGCGAACATCGAACCCAGCATCACGCATGATGCGCCCGCGACGATCGCCTTGGCGACATCACCGGAATAGCGCACGCCGCCATCGGCGATCAACGGAATCGAGTCCTTGAGCGCATCGGCCACCATCGAGATCGCGGTGATCTGCGGCACGCCCACGCCCGCCACGATGCGCGTGGTGCAGATGGAGCCCGGGCCCACGCCGACCTTGACCGCATCCACGCCGGCGTCGCGCAGCGCGAGCGCCGCATCGGCGGTGACGATGTTGCCGGCGATCATCTGCAGGTCGGGATAGTTCTTGCGGACCCACGCGACGCGGTCGAGCACGCCTTGCGAATGCCCGTGCGCGGTGTCGACCACGATCACGTCCACACCGGCTTCGGCCAGCGCCGCGACGCGTTGTTCGGTGCCACCGCCTACGCCCACCGCCGCGCCGACGCGCAGGCGTTCGTGTGAATCCTTGGCGGAATGCGGGTTGTCGTGCGCCTTCTGGATGTCCTTGACGGTGATCAGCCCGCGCAGTTCGAACGCGTCGTTGACCACCAGCACCTTCTCGATGCGGTGCTTGTGCAGCAGGCTGATGATTTCGTCTTCGCCCGCGCCTTCCTTCACCGTGACCAGCTTGTCCTTGCGGGTCATGATGTTCTTCACCGGATCATCCGGTTTCTTTTCGAAGCGCAGGTCGCGGCTGGTAACGATGCCGACCAGCTTGTTGCCCTCTTCCACCACCGGCACGCCGGAGATGTTGTGCGAGCGCGTGATGTGCATCACTTCGCCGATCGAGGTATGCGGGCCCACCGTGATCGGATCGCGGATCACGCCGGCTTCGAACTTCTTCACCAGCCGCACTTCCGCGGCCTGGCGTTCCACCGTCATGTTCTTGTGGATGATGCCGATGCCGCCGCACTGCGCCATGGTGATGGCAAGGCGCGCTTCGGTCACGGTGTCCATGGCCGAAGACATCAGGGGAATGTTGAGGCGGATCGCTCGGGTCAGGCGGGTCGAGGTATCGACATCGCGCGGCAAAACGGAAGAGTGGGCGGGGACGAGGTAAACGTCGTCGTAGGTCAGGGCCTCGGCGAGGATGCGCATTGATTGGAGTCCGGCAATGCAATGCGCGATTATACGCCAAGCCTCCGCTTCAAGCGATGCCGATGCCGCTCCTGCTCACGATCAAGGTCAAGCCCAATAGCCGTGTTTCCTCGCTGCAGCAGGATGCGGAAGGAAACTGGCGGGCAGCGCTCAAGGCGCCGCCCGTGGATGGCAAGGCCAATGCGGAATTGATCGCGCTGGTGGCCAGACATTTCGGTTGCGCGAAGGCCAGCGTGCGCATCACTGCGGGTGCGGGGACGCGCATCAAGCGGGTGCGTATCGAAGACTGACCGTTCAATGGCCGTCGATCGCCTGCGCCGCCTCCAACGTGTTCTCCATCAGCGTCGCCACGGTCATCGGCCCTACACCACCCGGCACCGGCGTGATCCACGATGCACGTTCGGCAGCGGGCGCGAACTCCACATCACCGACCAGGTGGCCGTCCTGCATCCGGTTGATGCCCACGTCGATCACCACCGCGCCAGGCTTGATCCATTCACCCTTGACGATTCCAGGCCGGCCGACCGCCGCGACCACGATGTCGCCCTCGCGCACGAAGTGCTCCAATCCTTGCGTGAACTTGTGGCAGCAGGTCGTGGTGCATCCCGCGATCAGCAGCTCCAGCGCCAGCGGACGCCCGACGTGGTTGGACACGCCCACCACCACGGCGTGCTGGCCGCGCACCGGGCGGTCGGTGTGTCCGAGCAAGGTCATCACACCCTTGGGCGTGCACGGCCGCAGGCCAAAACGGCGCAGCGCCAAATTGCCGAGATTGACCGCGCTGAAGCCGTCGACGTCCTTGCGCGGATCGATGCGATCGATCAACGCGGCGGCATTGACGTACGGCGGCAGCGGCAACTGCACCAGGATGCCGTGTACCGCCGGATCGGCGTTCAGGCGATCGACCAGCGCGAACAATTCGGCTTCGCTGGTCTGCGTCGGCAAGTCGAAATCGAACGTCTTGAAGCCGACCTGCTGGCAGGCCTTGCGCTTGTTGCGCACGTATACGGCCGAAGCCGGATCCGCGCCGACCAGCACCACCGCGAGCCCCGGCGCCGCGCGGCCTGCGTTCATCCTTGCCTTGACCCCGGCTGTGACCCGACCCAGCACTTCGTCCGCGATCTTGCGTCCGTCCAGAATGCGCGCAGTCATGGTGTCGGCATGTCCCAAAGCGTTCATTATCGGGGCGTGGCGCAGGGCACACAATGGCGCGCCACGCGCGGCGTTCATCCGTATTCGTTATGCAGATCACGGCATGGGTGCTGCCGACGCGGCTAGCGTATCGCGTCAGGAACAGGACTGACTACCCATGCCCTGAGAGCCAAGCGATGATCGAAGCTACCGAATTGCAGGCCGCCGTCCTGCGCCGCCTGCTGAAACACCTCAATGAAGAACGTCCGGACGTCCAGAACATCGATTTGATGAACCTCGCCGGATTCTGCCGCAATTGCCTCGCGGACTGGTACCGCGACGCCGCCGCCGAGCGCGGCCTCGACCTGACCAAAGAAGAATCGCGCCAAACGATCTACGGCATGCCTTTCGAGGAATGGAAGGCGCAGCATCAGAAAGAGGCGACACCGGAGCAGCTCGCTGCATTCCATGCCGCGCAACAACACAACGGTCACGCGGCGTAGTGAACCGGCTGGTCAGCCGCCCGCGCAGAACGCGGTGTAATCGATGTAGCCCGGGAACGCCCTGCCCGGTGCACAAACCGGGCATTCGGGATCGGGCGCGAGCCGCGTTTCATGGAAGCGCATCGCCAGCGCGTCGAACATCAGCACGCGGCCAAACAACGGTTCACCGACACCGAGGATCAACTTGATCGCTTCCGTGGCCTGCAGCATTCCGACCACGCCCGGCAGCACGCCCAGCACGCCGGCTTCGGAACAGTTCGGCGCGTCTTCCGGCGCGGGCGGCTGCGGGAACAGGCAGCGATAGCACGGTGCCCTGCCCCGTTGGCGTCCGGCGTCGAACACGCTCACCTGGCCCTGGAAGCGCTGCACCGCGCCGTATACCAGCGGAATGCCGAGTTTCACGCAGGCATCGTTGAGCAGGTAACGCACCGGGAAATTGTCGGCGCCATCCAGCACCACGTCGGCGCCATCCAGCAAGGCATCGACATTGGCCGAGGTGACGCGCTCGCGCAGGCCTTCCAGATGTACGCGCGGATTCAATCCGTGCAGCGCATGCGCGGCCGAATCGAGCTTCGACATGCCGATGCGATCGTCCGCGTGCAGGATCTGGCGCTGCAGGTTGCTGCGCTCGACTACATCGTCGTCGGCGATCACCAGCGTGCCGACGCCCGCCGCGGCAAGGTAAAACGCGGCAGGCGAACCCAGCCCGCCCGCGCCGAGTACCACGACACGGGCAGATTCCAGCTTGCGCTGGCCGGCTTCGCCGACTTCGGGCAAGCGCAGGTGACGCGAGTAGCGATCGTAGAAATCCTCGTCACCGCCAGGTTTGGCGACGGGCAGACCTTCTTCGATCCAGCGCGCGGTACCGCCCGCGACCGAAGCCACGTTGGTGTAGCCCATCTGCATCAAGGTACGCGCCGCCGCGAGTGATCGTTGGCCATGCGCGCAAATGGTCAGGATTTCGGCGTCGGGTTCGGGCGCAACTTCCGCCGCACGCCCGGCAACCTCGCCACGCGGTAGCGGCACGGCACCTGCGGCCATTCCCGTCGCATGTTCGAAAGTTTCGCGGACATCCAGCAGCAGTGCGCCGGCCTGCTGGCGTTGCAACGCTTCGCGTGGGGAAAGCTCACGGATGCTCATGGAAACATTATCGTCGGTTTGTCCCCCATCCGCCTGACGGGCAACTTCCCCCGCAGCGGGGAAGGGAAAGATCTCAAGGCCACAAGGTTACGACTTCGCCGCGCCGGTATTCCTTTTCGCCCTCGGGCAGAAACGCAAGCGCATCGGTTTCCGCCAGACCGCGCAACATGCCGGAACCCTGCTTGGCGTGCACGGACGCCCACTGCACGCCTTCGTCGTCGACGTGCAACGAGCATCGCGCAAACTCTGCACGTGCGTGACGCTTGTGCAACGGCGCATCGAGGCGGGCGCGGCGCGGCTTCGGCACGCTGGTGACGCCCACCATCGCGCGCAATGCGAAAGCGACGAAAACGCGGTAGGTCACGGCCGCTGCCACCGGGTTTCCAGGCAATCCGAAGTACAGGCTCGCCCCGATCTGCCCGAACAAGGTCGGCATGCCGGGTTTCAGGCGCACCTTGTGGAAATGGATTTCACCGATGCCGCGCAGGACGACCGGCAAGTGATCGGCCTCGCCCGCCGACACGCCACCGCTGGTGATGATGACGTCGGCGTCCGCAGCGGCATCCAGCATTGCGACCCGCAACGCATCCGGGTCATCGCGCACGCGGTCTTGCGCGACGATCAGCGCGCCTGATTCGCGCGCCAACGCGGCCAGCATCAGCGCGTTGGATTCGTGGATCTGCCCGAATCCCAGTGGCTGCCCGGGTGGAACCAGTTCGTTGCCGGTGGCGATCACCGCGATGCGCGGTGCGCGCCGCACGGCTACGCGATCGACGCCGAGCGCGGCGAGCACCGCCAATTGCGCGGCACCGAGCGGTGTTCCCGATGCGAACGCAAGATCGCCTTCGGCGTAATCCTCACCCGCGGCACGCGCGTTGGCGCGGGCCTTTTCGCCGGCTTTCACCATCACGTGTTCGCCTTCAACCGACACGTTCTCCTTGATCACGACCGTATCCGCACCAGGCGGTATCGGAGCACCCGTCGTGATGCGCACACACTGCCCTTCCCCGACTTCCGGTGCCGTCTCCGCGCCCGCGAACACGTCGCCGATCAGCGTAAACGCACGTTCGCCGTGCGCAGGCAGATCAGCGCCGCGCAGCGCGAAACCGTCCATCGCGGAATTCGCGAAAGGCGGCAGTGGATGCGGCGCACGAACGTCCTCGGCCATGACGCAACCCTGTGCATCGGCAAGCGGCACCGTTTCAATGGGCAGGCGATGTTGCGTCGCGCGGCTTGCGACGATCTGCAGTGCTTGTTCGAGACCGATGCGGGTCGGGTACGAAGGGTTAGCCGTGCGTGCGTTCGTATTCATGGAAGTCTTCGGGTGTATTGAGATTGTGGAACACGTCGCCTGGATCGTCGAAATCGACCGGAAGGGCGCCGCGCGTGGCAAGCCAGCGCATGGGCGAGCCGTGTTTGCGCAAGGCGTCTTGCGCGGATGCTTGCCACTCATCAGGCGCCAAACCGACACGGTACATTGCGAACAGCGGCTCGCGCTTGCCGGCAACGGCGGCAAGCGAGCACGCCGCGTCGTCATCCGCCGTCAGTGTCGCGCGTAGCCGTGTTGCAAGATCGTGTGGCGGATCGGGACAATCCACCGGCACGGTCAGGAGCCAGTCGGGCAACGCGTGCCGGTTGGCTTGCAGGAATGCGAATGCCGCAGCCAGTCCGGCGATCGGTCCCGCGTGCCCGAAATGCTGGTCGCGGATCACCGGCGCGAGCCGAGCGTAGGTATCGATGTTGCGGTTGGCGACGATCAGCACGCGCGCGCATTGATGGCGCAGACGCTCCAGCACGTGTTCGACCAGAGGCCGGCCACATAACGGCAGCAACCCTTTGTCCGCGTCGCCCACGCGGCGGCCGGCGCCGCCGGCGAGGATGACGCCGAGCGTCCCGTCAGTGTCCGCGCACATGGCGGATCATCCGCCTGCGTTTGCGCTGCTGGCTTTCCGTGAGCACGTTGCGCTTGCCGGCGTACGGGTTTTCGCCTTCGCGGAATTCGATGCGAACGGGCGTACCTTCCAGCTTGTAGCGCTTGCGGAAGAAGTTTTCGAGATAGCGCCGATAGCTGTCCGCGATGTGCTTGGTGCGGCTGCCGTGGATCACGATGGTCGGCGGATGGTCGCCGCCGGGATGCGCGAAGCGCAACTTGGGCGAATGCCCCCGCACCAGCGGTGGCTGGTGCGCCGCGACGGCCTTTTCCAGCGAGCGCGTGAGATCGGACGTGCCGAGTTCATGTGCGGCGGCAGCGCCGGCGCGATCGATCGCGCGCATCAGTTCGCGCAGGCCGGATCCGTGTTTCGCCGACAGGAACACGATGCGCGCCCACGCCACGAAATCGAGCTTGCGCTCGAGTCCGGCCTTGCAGCGATCGCGATCGTACTGTTCCAGACCGTCCCACTTGTTGGCGACGATCACGAGCGCGCGCCCCGCCTCAAGCACCTGACCGATCAAGGCCAGGTCCTGGTCGGTGACGCCTTCGCCCGCATCCAGCATCACCGCCGCGACGTCGGCCGCGGCAATCGATTGGAGCGTCTTGATGACGCTGAATTTCTCCAGCGGGTCTTCGACGCGGCCACGGCGGCGCACGCCGGCGGTGTCGATCAGGACGTACTGCTTGCCGTCGCGCTCCAGCGGGACACGGATCGAATCGCGGGTGGTGCCGGCGACGTCGGAAACCACCACGCGTTCTTCGCCCAGCAGGCGGTTGACCAGCGTGGACTTGCCGACGTTGGGGCGCCCGATGATGGCCACGCGCGTGCCTGCCGTTTCGCTTTCGTCCGGGGCTTCCGCATCGGTATCCGGCGGCAACAAAGGCTGCGTCGCCGCCAGCAAGGCATCGAGTCCGCGCGCGTGCGCGGCGGCGATCGCGAACGTCGCCGCGACGCCCAGCACCGAGAATTCGGCCAGCGCAACCTGCACATCCATGCCGTCGGTCTTGTTGACCGCCAACAATACCGGTTTGCCCGCGCGGCGCAGACGATCGAGGATCGCGCGATCCTGCGGAAGCAGACCCTCGCGTGCATCCATCAGCAGCACGCAAACGCAGGCTTCGTCGATGGCCAACTGCACCTGCTTCTCGGTGAGCTCGTCGATGTCGATGCGTTCGCCGGAAAGGCCGCCGGTGTCGACCAGCACGAATGGGCGCTCGCCGATCCGGCACACGCCGTAGTGACGATCACGGGTGACGCCGGGCAGGTCCGCGACCAATGCGTCGCGGCTCTTCGTCATCGCGTTGAAGAGTGTGGATTTGCCGACATTGGGACGTCCGACGAGGGCGACGACAGGAAGCATAAATCGGAGATCCGAAGGGCTCGGGTGGTGCGTGAGGGACCGCCGGTGAGCCGTTGCAAGCGGAGGTAGCCGTCAATGGCCGAAAGCAAGCTCCATGGTCGCCGGAGTGCAGGCACCGGAGTGTACATGCAGGAGCGCGATGTGCGCGCGACCGACCGACACTCGCGGCAGCGCCCCATGGTCGTGGCCATGGGCCGCTCCCACATCATTTGCCGAAACGTTGATCGCCAGCAAAAACCGGCTATTGGCGCGAGGACTTTATCCGGCGGTTCCCGAGATTCGATACGCCGCCACGTGTCCCTTCACATCTTCCACGTACACCGTATCGCCGTTGACGACCGGGCGTGCGCGGATCGCGTCTTTCGACAGACGCACGCGTGCGGCGAGCTTGCCGTCGGACAGGTCGAGCCAATGCACGTAACCTTCGACGCCGCCGACCACCGCGTACTTGTCCTGGATGGCCGGTGCGGTGAGCCAGCGGTATTGCAGGGCATCCTGCTTCCACATGTCGCCGCCGCCGTCCTTGGAGAATGCCCAGACGAGGGAATCATCGTCCACGCCGACCAAATCCTTGTCGCCCACGCCCACGCCAACGTAGCTGGAGAACGCGCGCGCCCACGCCAGCTGGCCCTGTGTCGCGTCTATGGCTGTCAATTCGCCATGGTAAGCCGTGGCATACAGGATGTTGCCGTCCAGCTGCAGGCTGTCATCGGCGTCGTTCAACTTCTGGATGTCGGTGCGGCCGAGCCCCTTGGTGATCGGCACCTTCCACTGGATCGCGCCCGTATCGCTGCGCAGCGACACCACATTGCCGTCGTCCGTGCCGAACATCACCACGCCGTGCGCCGCCAGCAACGGCCCGTTGCCGCGCAAGCTCAGCAGCGGTACGTTGCCCTGGTCGTACGCCCACTTGCGCTCCCCGCTGTTGGCATCGAACGCGTACACATTCCCGGAATTGGTACGCACGTACACCACGCCTGCATCGATCGCGGGCGGCGAGATCACTTCGTCGTCAACCTCGGCGCTCCACAATTGCTTGCCGGTTGCAGCGTCCATCCCATAGACATGTCCGTCCAGCGTACCGACCACCAGCAGGTTGCCGGAAATCGCCGGGCCGCCTGCATAGCGCGCGTCCGCGCCGGGCTTCTTGTGCTTGAAGGGCCAGATGCCACCGCCGACGCGCGTGGATTGCTTCCACAGGGTCTTGCCGGTGGCGGCATCCAGTGCTTCCAGCTTGCCATCGGTGCTGATCACGTACAGCTTGCCATCCGCGAACGTCGGCTGCAGGCGAACGCCCGAACGTCCGGCGCCGTCGCCGATGCGGGTCGACCAGATTTTCTGCACCTGGACCGTCGGCGTGAGCTCCACCAGCGGTTTGGGCGGCTGCAGGTTGCCGCCACGATTGAATATCTTGTTCCACAGACCACAGCCCGACAAAGCGAGTACCGCGACCAGCAGCGGCAACAACAGAAGGTGACGGCGCTTCATTGGCCCTGCTTCCCGGTCGAGGCAGCCTTGGGCTGCGTGAGATTGTCCAGCTTCATCTGCACGGCACTGCGGCCGGGTGCGTCCTTGTCCAGCTTGGCCAGCGCATCCTGGTAATCGGTGCGCGCGGCATCGGCCTTCCCGAGTTTGAGCTGCGCGTCGCCGCGAAGTTCCGCGGCCGTGGCCGCGTAATCACCCGAAGGCACCTTGCCGAGCGCGGCCAGCGCATCCTGCGCCTTGCCGTCCGCGAGCAATACGCGCGCCAGGCGCAGCGAGAACATTGCCTGCAATCCCGGCTGCTTGCTGTTTGCCACGGCCCATTGCAGGTTCTGCGCCGCCTGTTTCAAGTCGTCCTTGCCGACGTCGTATTCGGCCACCGCCGCGCTTGCGAACGCGGCGTACGCAGACTTCGTGTAATGCTTCTGCAGGTCACCCAGCGCTGCGCCCATGGCCTGCTTGTTGCCGGATTGCACGGCGTTCTGCACGACCGCGAACTGCGAAGCGGCCTGGACTTCGGTATTCGCCTCGTGCGCCTGCCATCGGCGCCAGCCGAAGATGAGCGCGAGCGCCAGCACCACACCGACCACCACGGCGATGCCGTTTTCCTTGATCCACTTGCGGACCTGTTCGCCCTGCTCGTACTCGTCGTAATCTTCAAAAGCCATTGTTCACCCACATGCGGACGCCCGCGCCCGGGAAGCCGCGCGGAAACGCGAAAGCATACAAGAGATTCAGTCGTTTTCGCTCGCGCCCGACGATCCGAACACGTCGAAATGGGCGACATTGGCGTGCCCGACCGAATCCAGGGGAAACGGCTGGCCGTCGCGCGCCACGCTGACGCCGCCCGCATTGCCAAGCGTCACGTGCAGGACGCCCACCGAATGCCAGCTGCGGCTGTCGCCCGCGTGCAACATGCCCGAATCGACCTTGTTGCCATCCGCGCCGGTGATCTCGAACCAGCAGTCCGCGCTGGCACTCAGCGTCAGCGTGTGTTGGCCTGCGGGGGCGGAAGTGGCAGGCGTCATGCTGGCCGCCGACGCCGGCGCTGACGTCGCGCCATCGTCATTCAGGCTGATCGCCGCGAACGGCGTCATCGATGCGCGGAATGGTGTGTCGTCGACCGTGGGCGTGGGCGTAACCGTGGCGACGTGGGGCGTGGCCACGCTTGTCGTCGGCGCCGCGACCGAAGCTGCAGGCTGGTCCAGCGAAACGATCCTCGCGGTCGGCCGATGCAAGCCGCCACGCAATCCCAGCAGCACCAGCGGTACCGCGATGGTGGCGGTGAGGATGATGTAGGTGGCGGCTGTGCCGTAACGTTGCAACAACCAGCGCGTCTGCGAGGTGCGGGCGACGGATATCAGCGCCGGCTGCTCCGGCGGTGCGACCGCGCGCAACACGTCATCGCAACTGCCGGGCGGAAGCCCCAGGAATTTGGCGTAACCCTTCAACGCGCCGCGCAGAAACACGAAATCTTCGGCGGGCCCGAAATCTTCGGCCTCCAACCGCTCCAGCACCTTGATCGGCAGGTGCAAGTGGCGGCCGCAATCGGCAGTGGAAAGCCCCCGCGCTTCGCGGGCCGTGCGCAGGCGCGGCCCGATCGAGTTGCCGGAAGGTTCGAGACGATGTTCCACGGCGGGCTCTGCAGCAGACGCGGGCCGCTTCGGCTCCGCTTCGGAGAACAAGCCCTCGGTGTCCTGATGATCAATCATGGTCCGGGCCATTCAAAGACTGTGCCTGAGAAGAATTCGGGAACTGATCCTGCAGGCGGTTGGAATAATTGGTGGCCATGTCCTTGTCACCAAGACGGGTGGCGATCTGGTAGCCGAGCAACAGCGACTGCGGCGTGGCTTGCCCCGCGGTTTCGAAACGCTGCATGTAGCCGCGGGCCTCGAAGGCCTTGTTCTGGTCGAGCTCAAGCTGCGCCATGTCCAGCAACGCCGGGCCATAGCCGGACTGGTTCTCCAGCGCCTTGCGCAGGTACGGCTCGGCGGCAGTGTAATCCTTGAACTTCAGCAGGCACGCTCCGGCATTGGTATTGGCCACTTCCGGAGTCTTGTAGAACGGATCGGTGAGCGCGCGCTGGAAATACTTCATTGCATCCTGGCGATTGCCGCGTTCGCACAGGAACTTGCCGTAATTGTTGTTGGTGTCGCCATTCGACGGATCCAGCGAGATCGCCTTGCGGAACTCCTGATCGGCCTCCGGCATCCGGTTGATGCGCCAATACAGGATCGCCAGCAGGGTGTGCGCGGGCACGTACTTGTCATCGAACCCCACCGCCTTGTTCAGCGCTGTCTCGGCTTCCTTCAGGTGGTCCTGGCCCATGTACACGGCCGCCAGTTGGGTATGGGTCTGCGCGGCCGACTGCTTGTCTTCCTGGGTCGTATCGTGCGGCGCCTGCTTCAGGTTACCCATCGGCGACGGATACTTGATGATGCCCGGATCGTGCTTGCAGGCCGCCAAGCCCAACGCGAGAAGCATTGCCGCCAACACATAGCCGGACCTACGCTGCATGCGCCTGCACCCCTTCGTGTTGTGCCGCTTCGACGCGGCGTTGGAATTCCGCGTGGCGGCGGGTACGGTCGGCCACCTTGCCCTTCAGCTGTCCGCACGCGGCGTCGATGTCTTCGCCGCGGGTGCGGCGCACCATCGCCTGCACGCCGGCATTCAACAGGATGGTCTGGAAATCACGGATGACCGTTTCATCCGAGCGTTCGTACTGCGTGCCGGGGAACGGGTTGAAGGGAATCAGGTTCACCTTGGCCGGCAGGCGGCGCATCAGCTTGATGAGTTGCTTCGCCAGCGCCGGCGCGTCGTTGATGCCGCGCATCAAGGTATATTCGAACGTAATGGTCGCGCGGGGTTTGCGCGCCGCGTAACGCGCACACGCATCCAGCAGTTCATCGATACCCCAGCGCTTGTTGAGCGGTACCAGTTGCGTGCGCAGTTCGTCGTTGGGCGCGTGCAGCGACACCGCCAGCGAAACGTCCGCGACTTCGCCCAGCTTGTCGATCATCGGCACCACGCCGGCGGTCGAGAGCGTCACGCGTTTGGAGGCGAGACCGAAACCAAGGTCGTCGCGCATCAGGCTCATGGCCTTGACGACGTTGTCGAAGTTCAGCAGCGGCTCGCCCATGCCCATCATGACGACGTTGGTGATGCGGCGTTGCTGGTGCGTGATGTTGCCGAGTTGCTTGGCCGCGTGCCAAACCTGCCCGATGATTTCGGAGGCGGCGAGATTGCGGTTGAAGCCCTGCGTGCCGGTGGAGCAGAACGTGCAATTGAGACCACAGCCGATCTGCGAGGACACGCACAAGGTGCCGCGCGTAGGCTCCGGGATGTACACGGTTTCGACCGCATTGCCGGCGTCCATGCCCAGCAACCACTTGCGGGTGCCATCGCTGGAAGCCTTGTCCAGCAAGGCTTTCGGTGGCGCGACCACGGCGACTTCCGGCAATTTTTCGCGCAGCGATTTGCCGAGATCGGTCATCGCCCCGAAATCGCTTTCGAGGCGGTGGTAGATCCACTTCATCACCTGATCGGCACGATACGGCTTCTCACCAAGCCCGGCGAAGAAGTCACGCATTCCGTCGCGATCGAGGTCCAGCAGATTGGCACGGGCCACGTCGGCCATGTGCATCCCCCAAAACAAATTACCCGCGAGGGCAGAGTTCCGTCGCGGCGAAGAAGTAACCGATTTCAAAACGCGCGGTGTCGGGGCCGTCCGAGCCGTGCACCGCATTGGCATCGATGCTTTGTGCGAAATCCGCGCGGATGGTTCCCGCGGCCGCTTCCTTCGGATTGGTTGCGCCCATCAACTCGCGATTCTTCGCGATGGCGCCCTCGCCTTCCAGCACCTGGATCATCACCGGGCCGGAAACCATGAACTCGACCAGCGGCGCGAAGAACGGACGCTCGCGATGCACTGCATAGAAGCCTTCGGCCTCGGCGCGCGAAAGTTGTTGCATCTTCGCGGCAACGATCTGCAAACCCGATTTCTCGAAGCGCGCGTAAATTTGCCCGATCACGTTCTTGGCAACGGCATCGGGTTTGATGATGGAAAGGGTGCGCTCCAGCGCCATGGTTTCCTCGACTTGCTGACGAAAGATAAAAATGCGCACGAAACCCCTGCGGGTTCGTGAGCATATCCGTAAAACCCCGCACAAAATGCGGAGTTAGCTCACAAATAAGTGAAAGATTCTAGCTCAATCGTCCGGACTTGGCCACGCCGGAAATAGCGTTGACCGTCGCGGTTACCTGGCCTAGACTTCAAACGATTGTTTGAAACGTCGACGGCCAATGCAGCAGAGTGCGCAGTTCTCCACGCGTCAGAAAATCCTCGGTGCCGCCGAGGCGTTGTTCGCCGAACGCGGGTTTGCCGGTGCTTCGCTGCGCCAGGTGACCGCCGCGGCCAAGGTCAATCTGGCCGCCGTCAACTATCACTTCGGCTCCAAGAACAACCTGATCGAGGAAGTCTTTCGCCGCCGTTTGGACGAACTCAGCGGGCGCCGCCTCGAACGGCTGGCCAAGCTGGAGGCCGCGGGCAACGCTAGCCTGGACACGGTGCTCGACGCTTTCATCACCCCTGCGCTGGAACTGTCGCTGGACCGCAAGGGCGGCTCGGTCTTCATGCGGGTATTGGCGCGCGCGTTCGCCGAGCACAACAGCAACCTGCGCGCCTTCCTGTCCGACAACTACGGCTACGTACTGAAGGATTTCGCGGCGGCGTTCGCGCGCCTGTTGCCGCAGCTCGACAAGGAGGAGCTTTACTGGCGCCTCGACATCGCGGTCGGCGCGCTGACCTACGCCATGGCCGACTTCGGCATGATCCAGCGCCGCAGCGGCGAATCCGAGCGCGAGCACCGCGAGCAGATGGCCAGGCACCTGATCCACTTCACCGCGGCGGGCCTTCGGGCATAGCACCCGACCTGCCGTTGATCGTTTCGCCCCTTGATCCACGGAGTTTTCATGTCTGACATCCTTCGCATTCGCAAAGCCGCCGTGCTGGGCGCCGGCGTGATGGGCGCACAAATCGCGGCCCATTTGACCAACGCCGGCATCGAAACGGTGTTGTTCGACCTCACCGCCAAGGACGGACCGAAGAACGGCATTGCCGTCAAGGCCATCCAGCACCTCGGCAAGATGTCGCCCGCGCCGCTGGCGGTGAAGGATCTCGCAAACGCCATTGCGCCCGCCGATTACGACGAGAACCTCGCGGCGCTGAAGGATTGCGATTTCGTGATCGAAGCGATCGCCGAACGGATGGACTGGAAGCTCGATCTCTACAAAAAGGTCGCCGCGCACATCCCCGAACACACCATCCTTGCCAGCAACACCTCGGGCCTGTCGATCAACAAGCTGGCCGAAGCGCTGCCGGAAAACCTGCGCCATCGTTTCTGCGGCGTGCACTTCTTCAATCCGCCGCGCTACATGCATCTGGTCGAGGTGATTCCGGGCAAGGCGACCGATCGCGGCCTGCTCGAAGGGCTGGAAGCCTTCCTTACGTCCACACTGGGCAAGGGCGTGGTGTTCGCGAAGGACACGCCCAATTTCATCGGCAATCGCATTGGCGTGTTTTCGATCCTGTCGACGATGCACCACACCACACAGTTCAAGCTGGGCTTCGACGCGGTGGATGCGCTGACCGGTCCCGCGATCGGTCGCCCGAAATCGGCGACCTACCGCACCGCCGACGTGGTGGGTCTCGACACGATGGCGCATGTCATCAAGACCATGGCCGACACCTTGCCCGGTGATCCCTGGCACGAACATTTCAAGTCGCCCGGGTGGTTGTCGGCGCTGATCGAAAAGGGCGCGCTGGGTGCGAAGGTCGGTGCAGGTTTTTACCGCAAGGCCGGCAAGGAGATCCAGGTACTCGATCTTGCTAAACAGGATTACCGCGCATCGGAACAGAAGGCCTCGGACGAAGTCGCCGCCATCCTCGCGATCAAGAACCCGGCCGAAAAGTTCGCCAAGCTGCATGAATCGAAAGACTCGCAGGCGCAGTTCCTGTGGGCATGCTTCCGCGACCTGTTCCATTACACCGCGTATCACCTCGAAGGCATTGCCGAAACGGCGCGCGACGTGGATTTCGCGATCCGCTGGGGTTACGGCTGGAAGCTGGGCCCGTTCGAAACGTGGCAGGCCGCAGGCTGGGAACAGGTCGCCAAGTGGATTGCCGAAGACATTGCCACCGGCAAGGCCATGAGCAAGGCGCCCCTGCCCGCCTGGGTCAGTGACGGCCGCAAGGGCGTGCATTTCGCGGACGGCTCGTACTCGCCACGCGAAAAGAAAGACGTGCCACGCTCGTCCGCGCCGATTTACAAGCGCCAGTTGTTCCCCGATGCGTTGATCGGCGAGAAATTCGATCAGGGCACCACGGTCTGGGAAAACGACGGCATCCGCCTGTGGACGCTGGGCGACGACGACGTCGGCATCGTCAGCTTCAAGACCAAGATGTGCACCTTCGACGACCAGGTGCTCGACGGCATCCAGCACGCGGTCGGCCTCGCCGAACAGAAACTGAAAGCGCTGGTCGTGTGGCAGTCGGGCCCAGTGTTTTCGGCCGGCGCCAACCTGAAAGGCGTGCTCGCGCTGCTGAAGGAAGGCAAGGTTTCACAGCTCGAGGCCATGATCGCCAACTTCCAGCGGGCGACGCAGCGCGTGCAGCACGGTCTGGTTCCGACCGTCGCCGCGGTGCGCGGCTTGTGCCTCGGCGGCGGCTGCGAACTGCAGATGCACACCGCTCGCACTGTCGCAGCGCTGGAAAGCCACATCGGCCTCGTCGAGGCGGGCGTCGGCCTGCTGCCCGCCGGTGGCGGCTTGAAGGAAATCGCGGAGCGCTGCGCGCGCGCAGCGTTCACCGACGATCCGTTCGATCAGGTCAAGCGCTATTTCGAAACCGTGGCGATGGCCAAGGCCTCGACCAGTGCACTGGAAGCCAGGCAGCTCGGATACCTGCGCGAGACCGACGTGGTCGTATTCAACGCGAACGAGCTCTTGTACGTCGCGAAGAACGTCGCGTCGTCGTTGGCCGAATCCGGCTGGCGCCCGCCGCTGCCGCAAGCCACGCACGTCGCGGGCGACGTCGGCACCGCGACGATCAAGGCGCAGCTGGTGAACATGCTGGCCGGCCATTTCATTTCCGAACACGACATGGAAATCGCCACACGCATCGCCGACACCCTGTGCGGCGGCAACATCGAACGCGGCAGCACCGTCGATGCGCAGTGGTTACTGGATCTCGAACGCCACCACTTCATGGAACTGGCGCAGATGGAAAAAACCCAGGAGCGCATCGCGCACACCATGACCACCGGCAAACCGCTCAGAAATTGAGGACACTTCGATCAACATCATCGTCATTCCGGCGCAAGCCGGACTGCGGAGGCAGGATGCCGAAGCCAACATCGGCGCAGCCGATGGCCCAAAGGGCGCGCGGCAGGAGCCGCGCGTAACCCAGTGACTTTCGCGGACCACGATGAAAAGCGAAGGCGCTGGGTCCCGGATCAAACGCTTCGCGATTCCGGGATGACGAGCAATCAATCAAGACGCGTCGACACGCACCCGCGTGGCGCAGAGGAGCAACAATCATGACCAAGCAAATCCAGGACGCCTACATCGTCGCCGTCAAGCGTACCCCCGTCGGCAAGGCCCCGCGCGGCGTTTTCCGCCACACCCGTCCCGATGATCTTCTCGCACACGTGCTGCGCGAAACG
>Ga0207707_10000338_pt1 | contig 49419 bp, 58 predicted proteins | sample KBSC83BmetaG_FD_184336 | JGI IMG/M metagenome (GOLD analysis project Ga0207707, IMG submission 184336) | Corn rhizosphere microbial communities from Kellogg Biological Station, Michigan, USA - KBS C8-3B metaG (SPAdes) (version 2) | ecosystem: Host-associated > Plants > Roots > Rhizosphere ... | reverse complement strand
AAGTCGAGCCCCGGTATGTGCGGGGTGCCTATCCAGTTTTGGATATCCAAAGAGTCGGTGGACTGGCCACCAACCACTTCGGCAATAAAAACGGTCTTGAGCCTCTTGCGCGCGGCATAAACCCCCGCAGCGACCCCTGCCGGCCCGCCGCCAATAATCGCTAAATCGTACATCTATTTATTTTATCTTAGGTCGGCGCAAGAAGGAAGGAACGGCGCCCCATTCGTCATCGTCTTCCTCTTTTTTGGAGGATTGCTTGGCAGTCGCCGGCTCTACGTCGCCAATAACCGGTATAGGCGCCTTGCGGTCTTCTTTTGCTGAAGGCTCGGGAGTGTTAAAAATTTTGCCGACCGGAGCTTCGTCGTCTTTTTCGCGGCCGCCAAAGCTAAAGAGCTGCGTGCCGCGGGGAGCCACGCCTGGAGTGGGGAAGCCGGTCGCAATAACGGTAACGCGCACGTCACCTTTTTTAAGTTTTTCGTCTTTGATGGCGCCAAAGATAATCTTGGCATTAACATCTACCGACTCGGTAACGATTTTGGCCGCTTCGTGCACCTCGATCATGCCGAGGTCGTCGCCGCCGGCAATGGCAAACAATACGCCTTTGGCGCCGTTGATTGAAAGCTCAAGTAGTGGGGATGATACGGCAGCTTTTGCTGCAACCTGCGCGCGGTTTTCGCCGTTGGCGATGCCAATACCCATGAGCGCGCTGCCGGCATTTTCCATCACGGCGCGGATGTCGGCAAAGTCAACGTTGATGATGCCCGGGTGGGTGATAAGGTCAGAAATGCCTTCGACCGCTTGCTTCAAAATATCGTCGCAGGCGGCAAACGCAGCCTTAAGCGTGGTGTCTTTGGCAACGGTGGCCAAGATGCGGTCGTTGGGGACGATAATAAGAGCATCGACTTCTTTGCGGAGGTCGTCCAAACCCTGCTCGGCCAAACGCATGCGCTGCGCCCCTTCAAATGAAAATGGCTTGGTTACTACCGCCACGGTGAGCGCTCCCATTTCTTTGGCGGTCTTTGCAACTATGGGCGCCGCGCCGGTGCCGGTGCCGCCGCCCATGCCGCCCGCGATAAACACCATGTCAGAGCCTTTAATAGCCTGCTGGATTTCTTCTTTCGTTTCTTCGGCGGCGCGCTTGCCGATTTCGGGATTCATGCCGGCGCCGAGGCCGCGCGTTAAGTTTTTGCCGATGTGTATCTTCTTTTTAGCAAGCGAGTTGTGCAAATCCTGCGCGTCGGTGTTGATGGCGACAAAGTCGACGCCGCGCACTTTAGATTCAACCATATGGTTGACGGCATTTTTGCCCGAGCCGCCCAAGCCGATGACGCGGATGCGTGCGAAAGCTTCAATTTCCGGTTGTAGTTGTGGCATAAAGAGATTAGATGAATTTTAGAGCTCTATTACTTAGCCCCAGTACTGTACCACCGCGCCTTATATATATGCAAATGCCGCGTGTTTTCCCGACGCTTTGGTCGTGAGCCATACCGCTTTGCGCGTCGACTTGACAAAAAACCGATATGTTTCAAAGAAAACGCCCCTAATGGGGGCGTTCGGCTTCTTTATTTTGGAAGAAACTGCGTATTGCCATTTCTTCAGCTATATCCCGAAGTTCTTGCTCGGACAAGGTTTGATTTGCCGCCTTTAACTTTTTCAGCAACTCCCCGGCCTTTTGGTTAAAGAGGTCTGCGTCGTCAAAGTGGAAGGGAATTTCAGGACTACCCGGCATCGGCGTTCTTGATGATGCTAGAGTCGACGATGCCTGCAGCCGTTTCGTGCGAGACGCCGCACGAAGTAAGGACAGAGATAAGCGTATCGCGGCAGCACTCGGGATTGTCGAAGCGGTAGCGCAGGGCGTACTCGTATGCAGACGCAACGCGCTGATTTGCCACCGTTTGGATTACGTCTTCGTTTGCGCGCGAAGTAGCACGGAGTTTTTCGGCGACTTCCTCAACCGATTTTGCGAGCAGTTGTGGGTTAAAGGACAAAGACTGCATGGGCTCCTCCTCGTTTTAGGGTTCTAGAATGAATATCCAAAAACAGTATACTAACAAAAAGTGTGTTTTGTCAAATAGCGCTACGGTAAAAACTTTTTGAACCAGCGCCAGGCCGATTTAAATGCGTCGCCAATGCCCAATCCCTCTGAGCCTCCTTCAAAGTCGCCGCCGGCCGTGAGGCCCCAAATGGTAAGGCCGTAGGCAACTGCCCACGAGCCGTCTTTAAGCTGCATTTTACTTGCAACGCCGCTCTCCATCGCTGCCGTGCGCGAAGGAAGTTTTAACACCGCTTTGGCCAAGTCGGACATAGTTGCAACACCCGAACCGCCGCCGGTTAGGATGATTCCGCCCGGAAGCAATTCGCTTTTGCCGATTTTTTTAAGATGGCTCTCGACGAGTTTAAACATGTCGGTGACGCGGCGGCCAATGACGTCGTCAATTTTGCGCTTGGGGTAGGGCGCGCCCAGCACCGCGCCTTGCTTAAGCTGGTCGGCCTCTTCGGGGCTGATACGAAGCCCCAGCGCCAAGTCGTTGGTAATGTCGCTGGAGCCGACCGGAAATACTTTTATTGAAATGGGCACGGTGTCTTCAAACACAATTATTGAAAGGGTTTCGGAGCCGATGTTGGCCAAGACCGAGCCGACGCGTTTTTGCATTTTGCTCATCGCGACAAAGCTGGCGGCCAGGGGCGAGGCAACGACATCCTCAACCTCGACGCCTGCTTGCTCGACTGCCTCGACCAAATCATTTACGTGACGCTCGAGGCAGGTAATAAAAAGAGTCTCGACCGCAACCCTCTGGCCCTTCATGCCTATTGGGCTGCCGCCCAAGACGCGCACGCCGTCGACGCTGTAGCGCAGCGGTATCGTGTGGATTATTTTGCGGTTTAAAACCGCACTTGGCGGCAGCGACTTTTCGCTCGCGGCAATAGCGCGCGGCAGGTCGCGGCCGGTAATTTCGGAGTCGCCTCGCTCGACAACGGTCTCGCCGCGCGAGTAGGCCTCTTCAAGCCCGACCCCGCCAATGCCAAGGTACGCGCGCTTTACCTTAATGCGCGCTGCTTTGGATGCCTGGTTAAGCGCCGCTGAAACGGAGCGCGACACGTCGCCAATAGAGACGATGTAGCCGTTTTTTAAACCGCGGCTCTCTGCATAGCCGGTGCCCAAAATCCGCGGAGGCTGCGCGGGGTTATCCGTCGCTTCTGCAATGACCACTTTGACGTGGTAGGTTCCGATATCAATGCCGACAATTGGTTTACTCATGGATGCTGAACCCGAATCTTTTTAAAAGGCGCAGTTCAATGCTTTCCATTGTATCACTATGTTTTAAGCCTTTTAGATGCAGACAGCCGTGGATAAACAAATAGGGCAGGCTGTAGGGCTTGGCCGCTTGCTTGCAAATAAGTATTTCGCCCGAGGTTTTGGAGAGAGGGAACGCAAGAACATTAGACAACTTCTTTTCGGGCGTCTTCTTATATTTCATCGCCTTCCGCATTTGGATGGGCGTGACATATGCAAACGAGAGCTCGTACTTTTTGCCAAGTACGAGCTCTTTTATTTTAGTGTAAGTAGGCGAGAGTGCCATCTATTAGCGGCGGCGCGGTCCGCGGGTGGTGCGGGGCTCCATCTTGCCGAGCTTGATAAGCTCCTGCACTTCGGCGCGGCGCTTGATTACCTTAAGGGTTTGCTTGCGGCGCACATTGCCCGACTTGATGCGGGTGTGGTAGCGGTTGGAGCGCATGCGCTGGATAATACCGGCGCCCTGTACGCGCTTTTGGAAGCGGCGGATGATGTTTACATCGTTCTCGCCCTCGTTTTTAACTACTTCGGCCTGTGTTGACATGTAGGCACGATAATAACACATGAGGTTATCTATCGCAAGACCTGCGTTGCTATTTATTTAGCGTTTTGAGGAAACGGGGGAGTTGGGCGAGGGCGACTATTTGCTGCGAGGAGTTTTGGGTTGAACGGACGATGATAGTGCCGTCAAGCGCTTCGCGCTGGCCCATGATGAGCATAAACGGCACGCCAAGCTCTTTGGCGGCCACCAGCTGCGGCGAGAGGTGCGCTGCATCAAACGACTGCGACACGGGGATGCGCGCCTCGCGCAGCATATCCACAACGGCAAGCCCTTGGAGCTTGGCGCGGGTGCCCAGCTGCACAAAGTAAATTTTAGGCGCGTGCGGCTTGCCATTGCCCGTAAAGCTGGCTTTGGCTGCGCCCTGCTTGCGGAAGAAGATGCTCGCCGCAACGCCAACGCCCTCTTTGCGGCCGCTTTGGCGCTTAAGGTAGTCGTCAAAGCGGCCGCCGGTTGAAGCCACTACGGTTGCGTCCTCCTCTGCCAAATCTATCGCAAAGGCAAAGTGTGGGTCGCGCGCGTCGCCCAAAAGCAGGTCGTCGATTTCATATGGCAATCCTAAATTTTCGAGATGCTCGAGCACCGTGCGGAAGTGGCCGCGGCTCTTTTCGGAAAGAAAGTTCATCGAGCGCGGGCCGCCGGCAAGCACTGCGCGGCATTCGGCATCGTTGCAGGCGTATGGGGTCAGCGGATTGAGCGCGCCGCTCTCTTTGCAGCACTCGTGGAAGTTGCCCAGCTGCTTTTTGATGTACACCGACAGCTCGCGCATAAAGCGCTGCTGGCTGTCTTTGTCGCCGGTGGCGTTGACGCGCACGCGCTGTATGGTCGAGCCCCACTCGGTGAGTATCGCCGAGAGTGTTTTAAGCAGCACCACTTCGCCGACGCTGTCGGCAGAGCCGATAACCTGCAGGCCAAACTCGCCGGTCTCGCGCAGCGGAAACGATTTTGGCAAAAAGGTCGGCGTAGGGCTTGCATAATACGCCAGCGATGGCTCGCCAGGGCGCAAGGCAAGGAACATGGCGTTAACGTGCGCCACGGTGTCAAACGAGTTGGCGCCGCGCCGTTTCTCTAGCCGGTTGGCGGCGGCCTTTTCGACCTCGCGTGCGGGCCGAAAGCCGTAAAAGTTGGCAACATCACTGGCGTGCTTGAGAAATGAGGCGGGCGATGTGCGGCTGCTCATAGTATTTTGTTCGCTTAGTCTATTACTGTGGCTCTGTGACGCTGCCCGGCAGGACTCCGATTTCGTTTACGGGAAGCAGCCGCACATATGCGCGGCCGACAATATTGGCGTGCGGCAAAAGGCCCCAGTAGCGGCTGTCCGACGACTCGGGCCGGTTGTCGCCCATTACAAAGTAACGGTCTTGGGGTACGCTAACGCTCATATCGGCGCCGTTGCCGATGTTTTTGACGTACCCTTCGGGCAAGTTGAGCGTGGTGCCGTCGGCTTTGGTGATGCTGACCGTGCCGCCCCTGATATTGACCGTCTCGCCGGGCAGCCCGATGATGCGCTTGATAAAATATTGCGACGGGTCAAGCGGATATTTAAAAATAATAACATCGCCACGCTGCGGCTGCTCAAAATGGTACGTTAATTCGTCAACAATAAGGTATTGCCCGGTCTGGAAGGTGGGCTCCATGGAGGCTCCGGATACGATAAAGGGTTTTGCAACAAAAAGACGTATCGGGGCAACGATAACGACGGCGATGATGGCAAACTTCAGGAGCTCGGTGAAGAAATTATCACGCTTTTCTCCTGGCATGCACACATTGTATGCTTCTTTTGAAACAATGCAAGCTACTTTTTGTTTGTGGTATATTTCTCGTATGAATTGGATACTGGCTGGGCTCGGGAATCCGGGCGAAGAGTACGCGGGGACGCGCCACAACGTGGGGCGTGAATTGCTGCAAGCAATAAGTAAAAAAGCTGATGAAAAAAATAAGTTTTTTGGAAAAAAAGTAACGCTGCTGTACCCGGATGTCTACATGAATAACTCCGGCGGGCCTATAAAGAAGGCCGTTACGAGTAAAAAAGCCGCCGAGCATCTGGTGGTAGTGCACGACGAGCTTGATTTGCCTTTAGGCAAAATAAAAATCTCGTTTGGCTCGAGCGCGGGCGGGCACAACGGCGTAAAGTCTGTACAAAAGGCATTAAAAACGATGGACTTTGTACGCGTGCGCATCGGCATCAGCGGTTCAACGCCAAGCGGCAAGTTAAAACGCCCCGCGCCCGAAAAAATTGTCGACTTTGTGCTGGGTAAATTTAAACCGCCCGAAAAAGAAAAATTAAAAAAGGTGCAAAAAGAGGTATCCGAGGCCTTAGAGATTTTATTGACCGACGGCTTGCCCGCAGCCATGACCTACGCCAACACCAAGTAATAGCGCCGGCCTAAATGGGGATAACCGCACGCCGCCTTTTTTGCATGCTCTATTATGAACGTATGTATTTGCCGAAGAGGGGCTTCACCCGTCATGCCGCCGGGTTCACCCTTATTGAACTCCTCGTGGTCATTGCCATTATCGGCATCCTTGCCAGCATCGTACTTACCGCCCTTAACGGCGGCAGGGCAAATGGCCGCGACTCTAAAAGAATCTCCGACATCCGCCAGCTCAAATATTCGCTTGAACTATATTACGAAAGATACAATCAGTATCCAACCTGTCTTTCCGCCCATGGCGTTTGCACCACCACGCTTGCCGGTTCAGGATTTATTTCCGCGGTACCGACCGACCCTTCAACCGGCATTGCATATACCTACGCGGCGCTTGGCTCCGGAACCGGCTGCGGCAGCTATCATGTGGGAGTATCGCTTGAAAACAAGTCCAGCGCCGTGCTTCTTACCGATGCAGACCAGGCCGCGGCGGGGGTCTGCACCGGCAGCGATGCCGACTTCAGCGGATTGTCCTTCACCGCAGGCGGCGTAGCTTGCAGCACTTCCGCAGGCGTCAAGCAGCCCAGCCAGGCATCCAACGCAGAAAATTGTTATGACGTTATTCCAAATTAAAGCTATATGAAAAGATACCGATTGACACGAAAGCCCACGTTCCTGGAAATACTTTTCTTCTTTATTATTCTTGCTCTGATCACCTATAACAGTTGGGGCTATATAAATACCTTCTATCAAACAAAGGAAAAAGCCCGCGACGCGTTGCGGCTCTCGGACACAGACCAGATACAGGCTGCATTGCTGCAATACTATACTACCCATAACAACACCTATCCTCCCTGTCTGTACAAAACAAACGGATGCCCTTCGCTTGAAGGTACGAAAGAAATGACGATCGTGCCCAAAGATCCGGAGTCCGGGCTCGGATACTCGTACGTGACGTTTGGCAAAGGCTCTGTCTGTACCGGCTACCACCTGGGTATTTCGCTCGAGCGCAAAGCGAGCCAGGCACTGTTAACGGGATCTGATGCGCCGCCGGAGCCAAGCAGCAAGCTATGCTCTGGCAGCGCGCCGGACTTTTCGGGGCTTTCGTTTGTAAAAGGCGGCCAGCCCTGCAACTTAATTGCGGGCACGCCGCAGCCGACCGATGCAGCCAATGGCGAAACCTGCTACGACATCGCGCGCCACCGCCCGCAGTAATTTTAAAGTAGCGCTCGTTTTGTTTTTGTAGTATAACTTCCGCAGAATGTAACTGACGGAAGGGATTCTTACAATGCATGACCCGTTCAAATCGAAACTGCCCTCGTGTGAGCTTGGGCGGTTTTTCTTTTTGATTTTAGCCCCACTCTCTGGTAGGGTCTGTGTAGAGCTAAGTCCTCGCATAGGGAGTTGCAGCATGCAGACAGAGGCCGCTACAAAAGTCGAGCCCATGGCCCGCATTATGAGGGTGGGCGACCATTTGGTGGTTGCCAAAAAAGACCACCGCATTATATTTGAGTCGCCGGACGAGCCAAACACCACCGTTGTACCGGTCATAGGCGTCCTGCTCGAATTTGACGAAGCGCCTGTCGTTCATGTTATGTTAAATCCAACCGGAGGCCCGCGCTGCATCTTCCTTCAGGTGTGGCTCTCTTCCGTAACAGGCGATAGGAAGGACGTGCTTGAATTCAAGGATTTTCTTGTCTACCTTGAGCAGGTTAAGCTTGGACAAAAAGTCCGCGTACTCAAAATGCCGTAAACCGAAACCGCCGCGAAGTTAAAACTTCGCGGCGGTTGTTTCTTTTTCTTGCAATTACTTCGCAGTAAACGAAAGCGCCATGCGCATTTCTTTGGGGTCAAAGATAGAGATGGTAAACGGATAGCGCTTGCCCAATTCTAATGCCTTTCGCAGCGCCTCCTCGCTGCCAAACTCGCTGACGTGCACCAGCCCCGCGATGCCTTCCTCTATCGAGGCCAGCGCGCCGTGCTTGTTGAATTTAATCACTACGCCTTCGACTTTGTCGCCCTTGTTGTACTTGCTTGCGGCGAGCTGCCATGGGTTTTCTTTAAGCTGCTTGACCGAAAGGGAAATCTTGCCGTCTTTGATATCAATTATTTTTACTTTTACTTTGTCGCCCACCTTAAAGAAGTGGCGCGGGTCGTCCACCAGGCCCCAGTCGATTTCAGAAATGTGGACCAGGCCCTCAAGACCCTCTTCGAGTTTGATAAACACGCCAAAGTCCACCATGCCGGTAACCTCGCCGTCGACCATGTCGCCCACCTGGTAGGTCGCGATAAGTTCCTTCTTTTCTTTATCATCGCCGCCCTTTTCGCTAAAAATAAGTTTGCCTTCTTTTGGCGTCGCAGAGATTATCATAACCGGCAGCTTGGTGCCGACCAGTTTGCGCAGCTCGTCCAAAATTTTGTCTTTGTCGCCGTCGGTCACGCGAGGGTAGTGCTCGGCTTTAAGCTGTGATGCGGGGAGGAAGCCCGACAGGCCCTGCCAGTCGAGTATCAGGCCGCCCTTGTTGGCCTCTTTAACGACCAGCTCGAACGGCGACTTCATCTTGACCGCCTCTTCGGCCTCGGCCCAGACGATTGCCTGGCGCGCCTCTTTAAGACTAAGTTCGATGTAGCCGTCTTTGGTGTCGGTCGAAATGACCTTGGCGGCGACAATGTCGCCGATGTTGGTGCGCTTGATGACCTCGCGCGCGTTCATGTACTCGCGGCCGTAAATAACGCCGGTGCCAAACGGCGGCAGGTCGATGTAGAGGCGTGCGCGGTCAAGCGCAAGCACCGGGCCTTCGACAATGTCGCCCGGCTGGGGAGGGGTAGGAGCTTTTTCGGCCAAGCTGCCCATCAGCGTCAGTACGCCCTCTTTGTTGAGTTCAGTGGTATCCATATATTGATTTGTACGATAGGGATTTCGGCTCGGGTGCCAAAGGTTATTCCTATGCGATTTGTCCAATAAAAGCGTGTGCCCTTATTGCCAGCCACTATATATCAAAAAATGCTTCTGTGCAAGAGAAATAAAAATGATGCGTCCCCACTGCGGTGAGTGGGGGCGTGGGCTGTGAAGCCGTTTTGTGCTGAACCTTTGCGGGCCCAAGAGTGTCTCTGACCGAAGCCAGAATACCGTGCTTGGGTGCTCGGCTAGTCCTCGCTTTCTATAGAGTTGGCAGGACATCAGTCCAGGCCGGCGCCGATCAGATCAATCTCAAAAATGATATGAAGAACTGTTTCATTCAAACTCCCTGGTTTGCGTTCAGTTTAAACGGTTGCCAAAGTATCAGCCGCCTAAAAGACACGAGGCAAGCTGAACAGTGACAATATACATATATTGCCAATTTTTGTCAAGTGTTGTGCAATGTGGATAAGATAAGCCCCGCCGGTGTGCCGGCGGGGCTGGGTTTGGGTGGCCGGAAATGAATCAGGCCATTTGTCTAGGTGCGCCGAAGAGCGAACCCAAAGTGTCGTAGTCGTGTGAGGGTTTGGACGGCTGGTCGTGGCCCATTCCACGCCGGCTTTCGTCAATCACTTCCTTGCGGACGGATTCGGCAATCCCCTCCAGACCTTTGCGTTTGGCCAGTTGCTTACGGGTTTGTGAGACCTGCGCAGCTGCCTGTTGGGCGTCATTGTGGCGCATTCTTCTTTTTCTCCTCTGCTGGAAAGAACGGGATACCTTCATTATACGTACAGATTCAGGTTTTGGGTCTGTGGACAATGATATTTCCGGGTTTTTCAAAGGCTCTGACGCAGCCCGGTCGCAACTCTTACCAAATAAAAGGCCCCAACCGAAGTTGGGGCCAAGCGGGTGTTTGTCACCCAATATCCTCAAAAGAGGTCGATCGAAGTTCAGCGGCGCGACGGCCCGCCGCGATCCGAAGCCGGATTTACACTGCCCATGCCGGCGTCCTGCTGCGGGTTCGGCTTGTGCCCGGGATCCTGGCTCTGTTGCTTCGGGTCGCGGTTAGGCTTTTGGCTGGGCTTTTGATTCGGATTCTGGTCCTGGTCTCGACTTCCCATGGGGAACTTTCCTCTGCTGATCGTTGAGAATGTAATGTACATATGACCTCCATTACAACAAAAAATGCCTTTGATAAGGCATGCCCGCGGAATGCGAGGCCACCAAAACAAGGTATCACGGAGTATTTTGCCAGTCAAACAAAAAGAAAAAACCCCCGCCGTTGCCGGCTGGGGTTTTTTGTTCAGGACTCCTTTTTTATTTTTCAGAAGTCGACAAAGTGGCTGTAGAACATCGGAGCCAAAGGGGATCTTGCTTCCTCATTGGGACCACGGTCGGCCGCTGCGCTTCCGGAGTTTGTTGTTTGACCCCGAGCAGCTTCATCATTTTCTGCTGTTGCGCAGCGTTCGAATTTTCCTTGGGTTGAGTGGACATTGGAGTCATTGTTACCCCTCGTCTTGCTGTGAACTTTTTGACTTCCCAACAAAAAAGACCTCCTCGGTCTGGTGTTGCACGGGTACTCAAGTATTGTAACCCAAACCATGTGTTTAGTCAATGAATTTTTAAGAAAAGTAAAACCCCGCAGTGCAGTGCGGGGTGTAACGTATTTTTACAGAATCGTTGATGATGGTTGTCATTACCGCTTGCTGCGGTTGAGTTGGGACCCATGAAATGCTTCTGCACAAGCTGTTAAAGAACTGGTGATCGTCTTGGCTTGGCCCGTGTTTAAGCCTTAGCCGAGACCTTCACCTTCGATCCCGCCGTTGCCTTCGATGATGTTCGGTTTGGGAACACTTTTCGCCATCTTCATCTCAACCTCCAATGTTACGGGAACCCCTCAACAATACACCCGATTTTGGCATTGGAAAGAGCTGTTGTGTATAGCGATTTTTGCTTCCAAAATAGGGTCAAACATGTTAAAATAGGGCTATGGTAATCAGCTACTTGGGCGGCGAGTGCATCAAGGTTTCCCAAGGCGATTTGACGCTTGCGTTTAACCCTCCCTCCAAAGACTCTGCGCTTAAAACATCCAAATTTGGCGCCGACATTGCGCTTGTTTCTTTAGATAATGAAGACTTTAACGGCACCGAAAACGCCGCTTTTGGCGAGCGCGAGCCGTTTGTCATCACCGGCCCCGGCGAGTACGAAGTAAAAGGAGTCGCGGTACGGGGCTTTGGCTCAGAGTCAAGTTACCAGGGTAAGGGGATCAATACTATATATAGTGTGTCGCTCGAGGGGATGAACCTGTGCTTTTTGGGAGCGCTCGGCTCGGTAACGCTGCCGCCCGCCGCCAAGCAAGAGCTCGACGACATCGACATACTCTTTTTACCCATCGGTGGCGACGGCGTGCTTGGCTACGAAGACGCCTACAAATTGGCCGTACAGCTGGGCCCCAAAGCGGTGGTGCCAATGCACTACGGCGACATTGGCGGCAAGGACTCTTTAAAGTCATTTTTGAAAGAGGCCGGCAAAAATGTAACCGCGGTAGATAAACTGACCGTTAAAAAGAAGGACCTCGACGGCAAAGACGGCGAGATAATCGTACTGTCTGCGTAATTGTTATGATCAAAAGCTATCTCGAAAAAATGAATAACAAGTCCACGCACGACCGCCGCCAGCACGCGATGCAGCTGGCCACGGGCCTGACCGCCTTTGCGGTGCTGGTGTGGGTTACGACGCTTGGCGTGCGCTACGCGCTTACGCCCGCGCAGGTGGCGCAAAGCAACGCCGATGCATCCTCGCAGGTTGCCAGCGTGGTAGACAGCCAAACCGGCAATGCGACGCTGATTGTCGCAACCACCACCGACTCGGGTACCGGCGGGCAAGGCGGGTATTACACTAATTTTTAATTTAAAATACTGAAGCAACATGGCCGGCAAAGATAAAAATCCAAAAGACTCTCCGCCCGTAAAGGAAGGGCACATCAACGTGGTGGGCCGCAACATCTCGGCCGAAATGCGCGAGAGTTTTATCGACTACGCCATGTCGGTTATTACCGACCGCGCGCTGCCCGATGTACGCGACGGCCTCAAACCGGTGCACCGCCGCATCCTCTTTGCCATGCACCGCATGGGCCTTACCTCGAGCGCACGCTTCCGCAAATCGGCAACGGTAGTGGGTGAGGTGCTCGGCAAATATCACCCGCACGGCGACTCATCGGTGTACGACGCAATGGTAAAAATGGCGCAGGACTTTAGCATGCGCTATCCGTTAATTATGGGGCAGGGCAACTTTGGCTCTATCGACGGCGACTCGGCAGCCGCCATGCGGTACACCGAGGCAAAAATGTCGCGCGTCTCGGCCGAATTGCTTGGCGATTTGGACAAAGAGACGGTCAACTGGCGCCCCAACTACGACGGCACGCACAAAGAGCCCGAGGTGTTGCCGGCCGCAGTGCCCAACATTTTGCTTAACGGCACGCTCGGCATTGCCGTTGGCATGGCTACCTCGATACCGCCGCACAACCTGCAGGAAGTTTCAAACGCGCTCAGCCATTTGATAGAAGACCCTCATGCGACGGTCGAGGACTTGATGCAGCACGTCACCGGCCCCGACTTCCCAACAGGCGCGATTGCGTTTAATAAAAAAGATTTGCTGCAGGCATACACCACCGGCAAAGGCGGCGTGGTAACGCGCGGCAATGCCGAAATTGTCGAGGGCAAAAAGGGCGACTATCAGATTGTCATCACCTCGATACCGTACCGCGTTAACAAGTCGGACATGATAGTGCGCATTGCCGACCTGGTGCGCGATAAAAAAATCGAAGGCATACGCGGGCTGCGCGACGAGTCTACGCGCGACATCCGCGTGGTGGTAGACTTGAAGCAAGGCGCGCATCCGCAAAAAGTTTTAAACTACCTGTACAAGCACACGGCGCTTGAGGACACCTTCCACTTCAACATGGTGGTGCTTGTCGACGGCGTGCCACAGACCCTTTCGCTTAAAGGCATTTTGCAGGAGTTTATCAAGCACCGCAAAGAGGTGGTGAAGCGCCGCACGCAGTTTGACCTAACCCGCGCGCAAGAGCGCGAGCATATACTGCTTGGCCTCAAAAAGGCGCTCGATATTATTGACGAAATCATCAAGTCTATCCGCGCATCCAAAGATGTGCAGGACGCGCACGCCAACTTGATGAAGAAGTTTAAGTTTAGCGAGCTGCAGTCAACTGCAATCCTAGAGATGCGCCTTCAAAAGCTCGCTAACCTGGAGAGGAAGAAGGTAGAGGATGAATTAAAAGAGGTGCAAGACCTGATTGCCGAGCTGACCACGCTCCTTAACTCTGACAAAAAGATGCTGGGCGTCATTAAAGAAGAGATTTTGAGCATTGCCAAAAAGCACGGCGACGAGCGCGCGACCAAAATAGTCAAAGGCGCTGCCGGCGTTATTAATATCGAAGATTTAGTGCCCGACGACGAGCAGGTGCTGGTGCTCACAGCCGACGGATACGTTAAGCGCACTAACCCCGACGAGTACAAAAAGCAAAAGCGCGGCGGTGTGGGCGTCATTGACCTCAACACCAAAGAAGAGGACGTGGTGATGCGCTTCCTTACCACCTCGACCCACAGCGACCTCCTCTTTTTTAGCGACTTGGGCAAAGCCTACCAAATAAAAATGTACGAGCTGCCCGAAGGTAAGCGCTCGACCAAGGGCAAGGCGCTGGTCAACTTCCTCTCCATCAACGACACCGAAAAGGTTTCGTCGATTTTGCCGATGCGCAAAAATCAAAAAGAGGGCGAGAAGTTCCTCTACATGATTACTAAGCAGGGCGTCGCCAAAAAGGTGGATGCTACAGCATTCCACGATGTGCGCCGCTCGGGGCTTATTGCCATTAAATTGCAAAAGGGAGACGAGCTTATTGCCGCCTTGCTCGCAGAGAAGGGCGATGAGATATTCCTCTCTACCGCCAAGGGCCAATCAATACGCTTTAAAGAGTCCGATATACGCGCCATGGGCCGCACCGCCGGCGGCGTGCGCGGCATGAAGTTGGGCTCGGGCGACAGCATCGTCGGCGCCGACGTTGTGCCCAAAGGCGCAAAGGGGCTCGAGGTGCTGGTAGTGTCGCGCAACGGCTATGGCAAAACGACGCCCACCTCAGAGTACAAAGTACAAAACCGCGGCGGCAGCGGCATCAAAACGGTCAAAGTAACCCCCAAAACGGGCCCGTTAATTGCTGCGCAAATAGTAAGTAAAGTAGAAGGCGAAGGCGCCGACGAAATTGTAGTCGTCTCACAAAAAGGCCAAGTCATCCGCACAGCCCTCTCCGAAATCCCCAGTTTATCCCGCGGCACCCAAGGCGTCCGCGTCATGAAGTTGAGAGAAGGCGACGCAATAGCAAGCTTTGTTTGTTTATAAAATATGGGATCTTCTACACAAGATTATGTAGAGATTCTGGAGAAAACAAACCAGCAACTAAGTCTTTGGTATAACCCATATGGCTTAATGGTAGGTATTCTTACTGCTCTAGTGGCACTATTGGCAATTCTCTTTGCTTTCATTTTGTGGCGACAGGGTAAAGATTACAAAGACGCATTCCAAGCATTTCTTGATGAGCAGAAGAAGATTGCTGATGGTGAGATAAGTAAAGCAATTTCAAAAGCACAAGAGGTATTGGAAGATGCAAGTAAAAAACTTGAAGAAATAAAGGATTTGAAGGGTCAGGCGCGGGAGGATTTAAAGAAAGAAATTGCAGAGATTAAAAAAACGAAGAAGTCTTTAGAAACTACTTCAAACAGAGTTATATCTAGAGGATTACAGCGTCCGACGCTTAGTTGGTCACAACCTAAAAATATACGACCCCTCGGATATTCATTATGTGGTTTTTGTGGAGCGCAAAATCCAAAAAGTGCGCAATTTTGTAATTCTTGTGGGGAAGCTCTTGAATAATATGAAAAAGCAGATTTTTGCTATACACGGGGGCGATGCCTTTGCCACTTACGAGGAATATCTTGCGAACTTGCGCAATTGGGAAATAGATATTGACCGGTTGCACGGCAAGCACGATTGGAAAAACAATTTTCCTCAAGACCTGGGAGATGAGTACGATGTATTTTTGCCCGAAATGCCAAACAAGCGAAATGCCAAGTATGTTGAATGGAAGATATGGTTTGAAAAGTTTGTCCCGTTTATGGAGGAAGGAGCCATCTTGGTAGGACACTCGCTCGGCGGCTGCTTTTTAGCAAAGTATTTGGCCGAAGAGACTATCCCTAAACGTATTAGCGCGACCTTTTTAGTCGCTGCGCCATATGACGAGGCCGAAAACCCGGAGTTTGCAAAACATCTGCACGATTTTGCCGCTCCAAAAAATCTTGAAAAACTAGCGGCGCAAGGCGGAAATATATTTTTATACCAAAGCAAAGATGATCCGGTGGTAAGCTTTACCGAGCTAGCAAAGTATCAACAAGCACTGCCTGGCGCAACGGTCCGTGTGCTTGAGGACCGGGGACATATAGGCCAAGAGCATTTTCCCGAAATTATTGAGGATATAAAATCTGTATGAAAACTGTTGAAAAAAAGATTGATTTGGGATTTTTTGATGATGTTTACTCGGGCAAGAAAAAGTTTGAGTTACGGTTGAATGACGAGGATATTAGCGAAGGGGATACTTTGGTTTTAAAGGAGTGGAACCCTGCTACTAAAACCTACACCGGCCGAGTGATAGAAAAGAAGGTCACCTATGCGCTTGTGTTTAACCCGAGCCAATCCTTTTGGCCCGAAGCCGAAATTAAAGAAAAGGGCCTGCGGATATTGTCATTAGAATGAAACTTTAGGTCTTGCCTTTTGTTGTATATAACGGGGCGATTCAAGCACAAAAGGAGTCCACGTGAGTGAGAAGAGGAATAGTAGGCAAGAGTACGGTAACCGAGGATATCGTCACGGCGACGGTGGCAGACCACACGCCCACCCGCACGATGGTTTTCTCGACAGACTGCTTGGCATCTCGCGCAGCTCAACTGAAAAGCGCGATTCGTATGACAAAGCTTTTCCTAAAGGCCGGAAGGCTCGCAGGGAACGCAATCGATAGGTTTGCTGCCCCCGCTCGGATACGAGCGGGACTTTTTTATAAATAAAAAAGATACCCTTAAATGGGATTTTCCATTTACTTTATGGTAGGGTAGCTACAGACGTTTTTGACCTATGAGGTGATACATGGCACGGCTCTACAGTAACGTTAACAACCGGTTTCGCAGGAGTAATCTTGGCCGGGTTACCGACCAGCAATTGCGGCCCTTTGGCAGCCCGCGGGTGGATGTGGTTGAGGCCAACCAAAAGTTGTCGGAGATGGACGAAGCGGTGCAAGACCACCTCACCAAAAGCCTCATGCGGGAGTTGCTTGCCATAAGGCCAATTATGGAGGCTAGGGCAGACAAGCGCCGCCGGCCGGGGGAGGTGAGCAAGAAGCTCTTTGTGGCGTATCGCAAACACAAGATTGGGTTTAGAAAGCGCTCAATCAGAAAGAAGAAAAAACAGCCCGTCGTATAATCGCGCCGGGCCTTTTTATTTTGTATACTTATTGAAATGATTTATTTGATCGGAGGGGCGCCACGGGTGGGTAAAAGCACGCTCGCAAAGATGCTCTTAACGCGAAAGGGTATTTCATATATACCTGCCGACTTGTTGACGCATGCGGTCAATGATACGTATCCGGACTTAGGTTTACGCAAGAACGGTTGGGATTCTATCCCGGACAAATTCTTTCCGCTTCTTAAAAATATTTTGCTGGGTATAAAGTTTTACGAAGCCGGTTTTACGGTTGAAGGCGACTCCTTCTTCCCCTCGCATGCGAAAGAGCTGATGAAAGAGATTGAGATGAAATGCTGTTTTTTGGGCACTAGTAATATCAACCTTAAGGATATACGCGGACATTCTTTTTATGATTGGGTGGGTACGCGCCCCGAAAAAGAGCAGCAAGAGTTGCCTGGTTGGATAATCGAAAAAAGCAACATGTTTAAAGAAGACTGCGAAAAGTATGGCATTACATACTTTGATATGGCAATTGAGAGGGAAAAGACGCTCGAAGCCGCGTATGACTTTTTAATTTCGTAAATTTTGTATACTGCATACATCATATGGGCACACTGCGCACACCGGAGACTTTGCAAAAATACCGCGACTTGATTGCTGCGGGTGGGTTACAGGGAGATTGTGCTCTTTGCGGGGCGCCTTCGCTCAAGACTTTTACTTACTGGAGGATTGTTGCCAACGCCTTTCCTTACGACAAAATTGCAACCAAGCACGACATGATACTGCCCATACGCCACACGACCGAAGAGGGTTTGACCCGCGAGGAGGACGAAGAGTTTAAACACATTAAGGCCAGCTACCTGCAACCCGAATACGAGTTTATTATCGAGGCGACCAATAAAATGAAGTCGATCCCCGCGCATTTCCACCTGCACGTGATTATTGCCAAAGACATGGTATAGTCGCAGCAGATTTGTAACTCAAAGGAGGCAACGATGACCGCGATTATTTGCAACGAAGTATACGAGGGTACCTACATGGACGCAGCCGGCAATACCTACAAGGTCTTTTGTATAGCCGAAGATGAGGACACCGGTGAGCGCAAGGTTTTTTACACCCGTAACCACGGCACAAAAATAGGCTGGCCGCTCCACAAGGGTGTCGGCGCTTTTGTGGACGTCTTGAAGGTCGGTCTGTTTCGGTACCAAGGCCCGCATCCGCGGGTGCTGGCTACGGGCCAACCATCGCCTAATGTCCTTATTGTAAGAAAGGGAGGAGCGCAAAATGGCAAAGCGAACTAAGCCGCGCCCGCCAAGTATCCAAACCAAACAGGACCTCGAGTATTTGGTGAATAACTACATCGAGATCTTTAAAGAAGCCGATGAGCATCTCCGGCCGCAAGGCCACTCGGTGGTAAAAGGCAAGGCATGGGACAAGCGCCGTGCGCTTGAGATGGCTTACCTCTTTATGAACTCGGCAGTAACCCTGTACGACGACGACCCAAACGGAGCGCTCGAGTTTTACTACACCGCCCGCGGCATTGCCATGTCGCAAGGCGAAATGCCCAAGGAGTCGCTGCTCCCCGAGCCGACGGTTTTGTACACACCCAAAAAACCCTCATGACTGTTCCCCCGCACTTCGGTGCGGGGATTTTTTTGCGCAGGTTTGTTGTTTGACGGCGCAATGTGCGGGTGTACGCTTGTGGTAGAAGGTATTTAACAGGAAAGGGGACAGTGATGGCGCAGCTTCCTACCGATCTTCAAATCAGACGGCTTGCACATGCATGCAGGTTTGGCGAGTTCGGCAAAAACGCGCGGAATCCTGACCGTTTTGGCCCGCTCATAGTTTGTGTCGGTGGCACACCCAAAGGGTATGTCACCAAAGTCTTGGGAGATCCGCTACGGCACTTTGGGAGCCGGCCACTTCTTTCGGATGGCGAAATATACCGATGGTGCACTGATGATTTTGAGCCGCGAGTTCCGCCCTATCGTACCCAAAAGATATCCCGTCTGGTAACCCAGCCGCTCGAGGATACGATGGATAAAAAGAAACACTTTGTGTACGAACGCGCAACCTATGCATTTACTTGCACCGGCAATACATTCATCGGCATTACTGTCGAGCGCGGTTTTCTCTTTTACAATCAAAAAGGTTTTGATATGGAGCAGATTATCGGGACAGTCAGTCTCTTTAATTGGCGGAAATCAGTCAAGCCACTTTTGCTTACCAATGCTTCTCCAACCAAAACGTAGTCAGTCCCGCCCGGCAAAAACCGGGCGGATTTTTTTATCGTATATACTTTAGCTAGAACTTGTCATTTTGAAATGAGGGGAGGAGGGGATGTTCAAACAACAGCAAAGCGAAATAGCAGCCGAACTGGCCCGCTCTGCAATTTCATTTACCCGGGTTTCTTGGGTCCACGTCAATGATAACGATCAGGCACTGTTCGTGTATTCGTCTAAGTTTGAGTTGCTTCATGAACCGGGCGGTAAGCGCATACTTGATCAAAAAGACGAAGAAACGCTTGCACAAAAAGTACTACGTGACCTCCAAGTGCGTCTTATACCCGAAACAATAGAGTGGTGGTTTTCCTTCAAAGCGCAAGCAGATGGCATGCCCGACGGAGTCAGGATGAAAACCAGATGCTTTAAAGCACAGTTTGAAGGCATTCTGGGGCCCAATGCCCGTTGGCTCGGTACCGGCGGCAAACACCGTACTACTGAATCAGGCAGCATGTTTATCCAGCGTTTGTTTTATAACGGCATTGTTGGTTAAGGAGCCCGGATTTTATGTTCGGGCTTTTCTTTTTCGCGCTATAATACCCTTATATATGGAAGAGAGTTCCTTTCTTAACCCGGCGTACGCGCTCAGCAATGCCGGCATCCACGAGGGGCAGGACGTTGCTGACTTTGGCGCGGCCGGCGGATTTTTTACCCGCGCGGCGGCGCGCGCCGTGGGCGACGGTGTAGTGTGGGCGGTAGACACCAACGGCGACTTGCTGACCCGCATCAAGAGCCTCTCCTTGAGCGAAGGACTCACCAATGTCGAAATTTTGCGCGGCAATATCGAGGCGCCGGGAGGCTCGGGGCTTCCGGCCGAGCATTTTGACGCCGTGCTGGCCGCCAACGTGCTCTTTAGCGCGCACAACAAAGTGGCTGTAGTTAAAGAAATACACCGCGTATTAAAGCGCCCCGGCCGCGCCGTGGTTATAGACTGGAGCGGCAGTCATGGCGGCCTTGGGCCGCATCCCGAGCATGTGCTTAGCGAAAGCGACGCGCGCAAATTGTTTGAAGAGGGCGGCTTTACGTACCTCGATTCCATCCCCGCCGGCGCGTACCATTGGGGATTTGTGGTTAGGAAAAAGCCGGTAAAGAGCGCACAATAAAAAAGATATGAAAATGTCCAACTTCCAGCTTATCGTACTCGTACTCTTTGGCTTTTTTATTTTGCTGGGAGTCGGCGTGTTTGCCTCGTTTGGAGGCTTGCTCGGCGGCTCGAGCGTGGGCCCCGTAACCATATGGGGCACGCTCGACAACAATATGTTTAACAACATGATAGGCACGCTGCGTTCATCGGACAAAACATTTGCCGACGTGCGCTACGTGCAAAAAGACGCAGCGACCTACGACAGCGCGCTGGTTAACGCCATGGCCAGCGGGCAGGGACCGGACCTCTTTTTGGTACCGCAAGACGAAGTGACCGCTTTTGCCAACAAGATAACACCCGTGCCGTACTCGGCCTACTCGCAGGCACAGTTTGTAAACTCATTTGTCGACGAGGGCCAGATATTTTTGACGTCTAACGGCGCGCTTGCGCTGCCGCTGACGCTCGACCCGTTGGTGATGTACTGGAACCGCGATTTGTTTGCCGGCGCGGGGCTGGCGCAGCCGCCGCAATACTGGAGCGACTTTTTAACCATTGCGCCCAAACTCACCTCGCTTGATGCGGGGCAAAACGTGCACCAAAGCGCCGTTGCCTTGGGCACGTACAAAAATGTCGATCATGCCAAAGCAATACTCTCGGCCTTGTTTATGCAAACGGGCGACCCAATTGTATCGCGCGACGCGCAGGGCAACCTGCAGCCGGTGTTTGGGCAGTCGCCGCCCAACGCGCAGCGCAACCCGGCCGAGTCGGCGCTGCAGTTTTACACCGAATTTGCCAACCCCGGCAAAAGCACCTACTCGTGGAACAATGCGCTGCCGCAATCGGGCACCGCGTTTGTAAACGGCAATGTAGGCGCGTACTTTGGCTTTGCCAGCGAGTATGCCACCATTGCCGCGCGCAACCCCAACCTGAGCTTTAGCGTGGCCGTGCTGCCGCAGCTCGAGGGCAACACCACGCACTTAACTTTTGGCGAGATAACCGGCGTTGCGATATCGCGCACGGCGCAAAACCCGAACGGCGCGCTATTGGTAGCCCAGCATTTAACAGGGCAGGCAGCCGTGTCACTTTTGGCCCAGCAAATATTTTTGCCGCCGGTGCGCCGCGACGTGGTGGTCGACACCTCAAGCAATGCAGCCGCCGCGGTGTTTGTGCAATCGAGCCTTATTGCGCGCGGATGGCTTGACCCAAGCCCTGCCGGCACCAACACCGTGTTTCAAAACATGGTAAACGAAGTGTTAAGCGGCGCACAAGAACCGGCAAGCGCCGTTGCCGAAGCGTCGCAGGCGCTGGCACAGGTATTTTCGGGCTTAACACAAACACAACCGGCTGCTCCGCAGTTATAAAGTATGTTTACCTCGCCCGACACCTCCGGAGGAATAATCAACACTATCTTTGCGCTTGTCTTTGCCGTTAACCTGGTTGCCATTTTGTGGGGCATTTCCATCTACTACGCCGAGTTTGGCAGTGATGAAGGCAAAAAGGAAGGGAAAGACTTTATTATTAAGTCGGTTACCATCCTGTTTTTGCTTATGTGCCTGTACGCACTGGTCGTGTGGGTGCGCAACCTGGTCGGGTTTTAGCGGTCATATTTTTTCGATATCACCGCCTTTGGCGGGATCCCGCTATAAGCGGTGATATACTTATGGGTATGAAGAAACTTCTCTTGTTGGCAATAGGCGCACTGCTTTTTGTATCGCCTGTAGTAGTTTTTGCAGACGTAACTTCTTCAGGAGGTTTTACCGGCGTTACTTCGACCGGTGGTAGCACGGGCGGCGGCTCCGGCACCGTTACTAACCCGCTTGGTAACGGTATCAACACCTTTTGCGGGCTTATCAAAGCCATCCTTGGCGCCGTCATTGAAATTGGCATCCCGATTGCTGTGCTCTTTATTGTTTTTGCCGGCTTTAAGTTTGTGCTGGCTATGGGCAATCCAACCAAGCTACAGGATGCGCGCAAGAATTTAATGTACACACTCATTGGCATCGGCATATTCCTCGGCGCATGGCTGATTGCGGTGGTGATAGCCAACACGGTCAACTCGCTGGGCGCCGGCAGTGGGCAAACAGCCCTAATATCCTGCAAATAATTATTTGAGTACCTATGGGCTTTTTAAACGGACAATCCAGCATATACTCGGCAGTCCAAAGCCTGCTTGGGCTGATGAACATGCTCATTGGCGTCTTGGCTGCGCTTGCATTGGTGGTGTTTTTTATCGGGCTGGTGCGGTATATACGCGACGCGGCCGACGCCAAAGGCCACGCCGAGGGTCGCGAGCGCATCATCTGGAGCCTCATCGCGCTGTTTATACTCTTTTCGCTTTGGGGGATACTGGCGCTCATGAGTATTACCTTTTTTGGCAGCAGCAATTTAAACACCGGCTCCGGATACAATCCTTACCCGATTGACCCGTCCTTCCAGGGTTATGGTAATGCACCGTACTAACCTTTAGTATCCACAGAGGGGAGTTGTGGGCCGCGGGCGCATGCTACAGTTACTATATAACAACATAATCTTTACTATGAAAAAAACAGCACTTATATCAGCGGCGCTTTTGGCCTTTCCTTTTATTGCATCGGCGCAGGCCTTGCAGCCTCTTAAAAATCTTATCGTAGCGACAGGCGGCATACTTAACATGCTGATCCCGATACTTATTGCCGCCGCGCTGGTGGTATTTTTCTGGGGTCTAGTCAAGTACATCCAAGCCGGAGGAGAAGGTGTAGCTGAAGGTCGCGCCACGATGATAGCCGGCATCCTCTCGCTCTTTATCATGGTGTCTATTTGGGGCTTGGTTAACTTGGCGCAAAACGCCTTTGGCGTCAATGGCTCGGGCGCCGTACAAATACCGCAGGTCCCTACCGCGCAATACTAATGCTCACGACCACCGTCATTGCCCAGCGTTTAACCAACCTCATTATTAACCCGATTATTGCGCTTGTCTTTACCGCGGGCTTGGTAGTGTTTTTTTGGGGCGTTGTACAGTTTTTGATAGCCATTAACGCGGGCGGCGCTGCCAGCAAAGACGACGGCAAAAAGCATATGCTCTGGGGGCTCATCGGCATGTTTGTGATGGTAGCAGCCTACGCGCTATTTAACTTTCTCGTATCCAACATCTGCGGCAGCCTTTCAGCCTGCTACTCGGGCGCGAATTTATAAAATTTTTGAAAAGAAAAAGCCCCGCTCGAAAGCGGGGCCTGTTTTTGTGAACGCTGAATGGGAGTTTCAATGCGGACGTCGTTGTACGAACATCACGACGGGGGAGGAACTGTAGGCGTATCGAATGTTATTCGGTGCCGCAGTATCTCTACCGGGAATGTCGCACACTTTGTACCACGTTGAGTCACTTGTCCAATCAGCTCGCCTAAGCGATAAACATTGGTTGGGATAGGCAAGCTTAAGGTCGCAGTTTTGTGGGTTAAGATCCACCACGGTGTTCGGGTTAAGTGGAACCTGTTCGCTCACGCTACAGGCACCCGCTGAAGCTACTTTTCTGCTAGGGCCGCCACCGCTCCAACCGATTGAAGCGAGCATGTCGGTAAACTGGTTCCATGTGTGGTGATGGGAGTAGCCAAGCATCAGAAAGGTTGCGCCAAGCAAAATGCCAAGCGTAACCCTACTAAAGCCTTTAACGTAGCTAACCACCATCACGGCACCAACACCCGCCAACACGTACAAGAGGTACGTACGGGGAATGTTGAGGAAGCCGTACCGGTAGAACCAGTACACCAACAGAACTAGTGTTATCACGTAGACATACGTGCCGAGTCTAGGCTTATCGGTGAAGAACCACATACCTGCGCCAACTGCCACGAGTGCTGCAACCGCAAGTGCTATGGTTATCCAGTCGATGTCGAGGAAGCTCCACGGCAATGAAGTTACTGTAGGTAAAGCACTAGTAGTACCGCTGAAGGATGTGTACAGGTATCGACCGACCGCAAACGCTATTGCGATAACCGCAGCTGTCAGCACGACCTTCAGCAGCAGGACAAACCAGTAGCCCAGATTCCAAGAGCCGGAAACTGTTGGTGCAACCGGCGGGTTAGGACCCGCCGGTTGTGTTACTCGTGAAGCAAATAGTAATCGCCACAGCCATATTGCAGGCGGTATTGCTATAGCCAAAAAGCCTACTCCAACTAGAATTCCAAGAGCAATGCCCATGGAGTATCCAAAGTTAGAGTTAAGAAAGTCGCTCATGTAGTACCCCTTTGTTGACGTAGTTCACGGAGTTCTTTGAGGATAGCTGCCTGGGCAGCGTCAAATGACTGACCGCCGCCAAGGATAACAATTCCGCCCGCTTTGCCAGCCGCTTCAGCAGCTCTGACCATACCTTCGGTCTGGACGACAACGTCTGCGTAGGGGTGAGCCTTGAGGGCCTCGCCTTCTTCGCGAACGTAAGCAGCTTTGCCTTTAGCTGACTGCTCGTCGGCTTTACGGGTAACTTTAGCAAGAGCCTCTGCGGCCAAGCTCTCCTCGTTCTGCGCGTTTGAGGGTGAGATATCGAGGACTTGCGTCTCAATGATCTTGATTCCAAACGCGCAGGTCGAACCTTCGGAGGAGGGGGCTGTCATTCCTGCCGCCCGTTCTTCGTCGGTAAGGTGCCTGCCGCCCAAGCAAACAAAGTCGGCAAGTTCAGAGACTTTGTCAAGTGAGGTAGTCCAAACTTCGTCCAAAGGACGCGGTCTGGTAAACATCGTCACGCGATTGGAAACCGACCCAAGAAAGCGGGTCGGCCAATCATCGTCGGTGTTGTAGGCAGTCAGATAGGGATTGAATACTTGCGCAACTTCGTTGAGGAGGATATTAACGGGAATGTTATCCCGCGTATCCGCCTTGGCGATCCGTGCAGGGTATTGGAAGTGTGCGATGCGATAGTGATCGCTGTAATCCTCCCTTCGAACCAAGTCGACGTTGCCGTCCGATCGCGTGATGCGGTTAAATCGCTCCATCGGATAGACACGGACTACTTGAAACGGGTAGATACCCGTAAAAATGTAGCCCGTGCGCTTGTACATCCAACGCTTCCACAACCACCAGAGAATGCTGATGGGGAAGTACAAGAGCCACTGCGGCTTTGCGTCCAACTCCGCCAATTTTTTGACAGGGAAGGGGATGGGATGCGTGTCGTGATGATCGACTGGAGTGTCGATTACTTCCCAATACTCCGCCTCATGCGGAACAAGAGAGTTAGTACTGAGCTCGCCCTTGAACATATGACGAGGGTAAGCGATTATTGCACAAACAAACTTGCCGCCTCGTTGCAGTAGCTTTACTTGCCCCGGGCGAACCGCGGTAAAAAAGCCAAACTTCGAAGGTGCATAGTCGCGCTTGGTGATGTCTTCGCGCTCCGGGGTGGGCCTGTTCTGGTTTGGTTTGTTCGAAAGAATTTCAACCGCACCTGGAATGTAAGCCAGCAAGTACAAACCCAGATATAATCCGAGCAGTATCCCAAAAAGTGTCCACATGACCAGTTCTCCATTTCAATGTGCAGTTACGGCAGGATTGCCGGTGACTATTTCCAACGAAAGTTATATCACTTTAGGAGTGTTTTGTCAAGCAAAAAACCATTGCAATATAAAGGTTTTTTAATGAGACGCTGTCTGTGCTGGGGAGAGGACTTGAACCTCCATGGGTTTCCCCGTCTGCTCCTAAGGCAGGTGCGTATACCAATTCCGCCACCCCAGCATGGGTTAGCGGAATTGTACGCGCTTTTACTTTTTTTTGCTACTCACTTTTAGCTGCCGGTTACAAAGTATGTGATAGTTTTTTGATCAAAGCTGTGCATGCCTTCGACCGTTAATACTAAGTTGCCTTGCGTAAAGGTGCTTGGCACCGCGTACGTGCCGCCAAAACTACCGGTTGCATCTGTGGTAAAGGTTGCAACTACTGTAGTGCCCGTGCGGTCGGTTGTCACCTGCACCGGCTCATTAGGCAAGTAACCGTGGCCGATAAAGGTTATCGCCGTGCCCGGAGCGCCCGCGTACGACGCCAGCTGTAAGTCGGTAAACACCGGCGCTACAAAGATAGCACCCGAAGCTTGCGCAGTACTGTCGGCGCCGACCGCGGTAATGGTGAGCGAGCCCGACGGCGCAAACGGCACCGTGGTACTAAAGGCAAAGTTGCCGCTTTGGTCTGCAGTAGTCGTGCCAATGGCGCCGCTTGCCGAGTACATGCCTACCTGCTCGCCGCCGGCAAAGCTGTTACCGTTAATAATTAATGGCGAGCCGCCTTGCGCCCAGTACGTGCTAAACGTAATCCATGGTGAGACGCCGGTGACAAAGATGCTTACCGATACCGAAGCAAGGCTTTTTGCGCCGGTTGCAACAATTGAGAGCGCCGCGCCGCCGACTTTAGGCAGTTGTATCGATCCTAATGTGAACGCGCCGGTTGAGTCCGTAGTTGTGCTTGCATGTTGTGTGCCGATAGTCACACTGATGCCTTCATTAGGCGCAAAGCCCGAGCCGGTGAGCGAGATAATGCTGCCCGCACCCGTGTACCACGTGCTTGGCGTGATAGAAGGGTACAGCTGCCCGATAGTGATATCGAACGAGGTCGTTGCTTTGCTAGTAGCTCCGGTAAAGGTAATCGTTGCCGTGGTGTTTGAGAGTGATACCGGCAGCGAAGTTGATGCGGGCCCGCTAAACGCGCCCGAGGCGTTTGTGGTAAAGGTGGCAAGTGTGGTGCCGTTGTACTTGGCGGTTACCACTTCGTTAGGCGCAAAGCCCGACCCGCTAAACGAAAGTGGAGCGCCCGGCAGCACGTAGTACGAGTTGGGGCTCGCGGTTGGGTTAAAGCCCGCGACATACACATAGGCCAAGCCCCAGCGGCCCGACGTTACGCCAAAGGCGCTCACAAACTGCAGGCCCGTCGGCACATTTGGTATCGGCAATGATATGCCGCCAAACGAGCCGGTGCCGTCGGCGTTTGCGTTTGCCGTACGGTTACCGAAGGTGATAAAAACCGTTTCGCCCGGCGAAAAGCCCGAGCCGGTAACGGCAGTTGGTGCTCCCGGGACTGTAACGCCGGCAGTTGCATTGACAATCGCATTGCTGTCGGCATGCGCAGATGTGGCACGCAACACAAGCGGTACAAGAATACTAAGCGAGAGAGCTAAAATGCCAACTAGCACAATCGACGACAGGGAAAGGGTAATGCGCCTATTCATAAAAGTATTGATGAGCCAATAAAGCTCAACAATACCTATAGCCGCTGAAAGAACAGTGAATAAAAATAAAATAAAATTCACTAAAAATTTATTTTTCTGTCGTCTGTGCGCCCACTAGGATTCGAACCTAGGACCATCTCCTTAAGAGGGAGTTGCTCTACCAACTGAGCTATGGGCGCAATAGAACTAAAACTAACATATATTTCCGCTCGCTAAAACGGGTGCCGGGAGAGAGACTCGAACTCTCACGAGGGATTAAATCCTCTCAGGATTTTAAGTCCTGTATGTCTACCATTCCATCATCCCGGCGCGCCCTTCGTAGTTTTAGCGAAGTAGGGCAGTGTTCGCTAATCTTGAGGCCACGGCGGGAATCGCACCCGCGTATAATTCTTTTGCAGAGAATCGCCTTACTACTTGGCTACGTGGCCCATAGCCAGTGTGCTGGCTCGTATTACTCTAACGTATAGAACGTTATTCTGAAAGTTCGTCTATCCGGCGGCGGTTTTTATCGCCCATGTCCACCATAAACTCCACGTGCGGTACGCGCGCGCCGCGCACATGCTTGCTAAAAAATGCGGCAAACTCGCTCCTGTGCCTATTGGCAAAAGCCACCGCCTTTTCCTCTTCGCTTTCGGGCAAGACGCTTATGTAGATGACGCCCGACTTGCCGCCATCGGCCACCTGCGCGCGCGTGACGGTAATAAGCGATTGCCGGCCGGCCTCGCGTGCCAAAAAGGCTGCGGCCGCTTCGCGCAATGCTTCGTTTAGTTTTTCATCACGGAGGCTCATACTACTTCATTGCGACCTCAAACGTTTCCAGGTAATCGCCGGCTAACGGCGCGTTAGAGAGGCGGATCATCCCGCCAAACTCGCTGCCCGCCTCGACTTTTTTAACGTCTACTTTGCCAGCCTGCAGGCCCAGCACCTCGCCGCGAGCAACCTCGACCTCTTTGCGCATGATTTTTACATTTTCGCCAACCTTCAAGAGGCCGTCTTCGACTTTGCCGCCCAGCACGTAGCGGTTTTTCATCACGCTAAATACCTTAATAATGCGCGCGGTGCCGGTTTTAACTTCGGTCTCAATTAGCGGGCGGCGCGCCTCAAGTTCTTTGCCCAGCCATTCGGCCAGTTTGTAAATAATGCTAAAAATTTCTATTTTTACGCCCAAACGCTCGGCAAGCGCCTGCGCCTCGCGGTCAATTTTGACGTTAAAGCCGACGATAATGCCTGCTACCTGGCCCGCGCCGGCTTGGCGCACGTCGCCTTCGCTAATAGTGCCAACCGCGCGTGTAACAATGCGCACCTCGAGCCGCTCGTCTTGCGGTATTTTTTCAATCTCGTGCACGACCGCCTCGCCGGTACCGGCCACATCGGTTTTAATAACAAGCGGGAGTATCACGTGCACCCGCTCCTCCGCCTCGGCTTCGCCTTGGCGAGACGGGTCTTCGCTTTTATTTGAAACCGAGGATGCGATATTTTTAGCGCGGTTTTCTACCAGCGCGGTTTGCGCCTCGGCCTCCGCTTCTTTTTTAGTTTCGACCGTGCGCCACTTCTCGCCAACTTTGGGAAGGGAGGAGAAGCCGACAATCGTAACCGGGCTGCCGGGCAGCGCCTCTTTTATTTTTTTGCCCAAAAAGTTTTCCATAATGCGCACGGGTGCAAAACTTTCGCCCGATATCACGTACTCGCCGTTTTTTATGGAGCCGTTAAGGACAATTAGCGTTGCGGTGTTGCCGCGCTTTTGGTCGACGTGCCCCTCGATTATTAAACCTTCGCCCGGACGCGTTGCATCGGCGCTCAGGCCCTCTATCTCTCCTGCAAGCAAAATCAAATCGAGCAGCTCGGGGATGCCCTCGCCGGTTTTGCCCGACACGGCAACCGACGGCACTTCGCCGCCGAGCCCCTCCAAAAAGACACCCGCCTCGAGCAAAGACATTTTTGCTTTTTGGACGTCGGCGGCCGGCTTGTCGATTTTTGTAAACGCAACAATGTAAGGGATCTTTACTTCATTTATCAATTTAACGGCTTCGACCGTTTGCGGCTTTATGCCGTCTTCGGCAGACACTACCAAAATGGCAACGTCGGCAACTTCAAGCCCGCGCGAGCGCATCGCTTTAAATGCCTCGTGGCCGGGCGTGTCGAGGAACGTAATTTTATGCACGCCGGATGCGTTTTCATGCGTGGCCTCATAGGCCGAAAGATGTTGCGTAATGCCGCCGGCCTCGCCCTCGGCCACATTGGAGCGGCGGATATAGTCTAAGAGCGTTGATTTGCCATGGTCAATATGGCCGACAACGGCAACGATAGGAGGCCGCGCCTCCGCTATGGAATCTATTTTTGGCATAAGTGTATTGCTTCTTTTTCTCTATTCCTTTTTGTGCACAGCTATCGACTGGCGCGCTTCCGCTACGGCCTTTTTTTCCTCACTGCTGAGCTCGTAGGTTGAGGTGCCGCGCTCGAGAGGCTTGGCGTATACGCCAACGTGGTTGCGCGCATAGAGCGTCGAGAATACCACGCCGGACCCCTCTTCGTCTATGAACGCCGCAGCATAGCTTTGGTTGCCGCCTTGGCCGTCATTTGAAAACGGGTTAAAGCGCACGAGCCCGACGCCCGAGACACTGCCGCGCAACCGTTGCTCGACCAGCTTTAAATAGCGTTCGACTTCGTCTTTAAACTCCTGCATCTCACGCATCTCGCGCGACAGGACGGTTAAGGTCTCTTCAAGCGAGCCGCTGCGGCCGGTAAGCAAGCGGCCGATGCGGCGCTCAAGCAAAGTTGCATATATAAGAGAGAGGAGCGCGAGCAGCGAGGCAATGGCTGCTATAAAAGGAGCGGCGCCGGTAAGCGCGTGTAGTGCGGAAGCTATAAAGGTAGGTCCTGTGCCCGGCATGCACAGTAGTATATAGTAAAAATATGAAAAGAGTCTACGCAGATGCCGCCGCCTGTACGCCGCTAAGCCCCGCCGCCAGGGCCGAGTTGGTGCGGCTTTTGGACGTGTACGGCAACGCCGGCGGCCTCCATAGCGAGGCAGTGGAAGCAAAAGAGGCGTTGGAAAGCGCACGCAGTGCGGTCGCCTTGGCGATAGGTGCGCATGCCGACGAAGTGGTGTTTACCGCGAGCGGCACCGAGGCCAACAACTTGGCGCTTGCCGGCGTGTTGCGCGTCGTGATGCAAAAGCACGGGCCGGTGCACGCGGTTACCTCGGCGATAGAGCATACGTCGGTGCTGGAGCCGTTGTTTGCGCTCGAGAAAGAGGGTTTAACTTTGACTATCCTCAAGGTTGATAGCGAAGGGCTCGTATCTTTAAAAGATATTGCCGCAGCTATTACTGACAAAACTGTTTTAGTCTCCATACAATTGGTAAACAGCGAGGTGGGCACGATAGAGCCTATTCATGAAATCGCGAAAGAAATACGACGAGATCGCAGCCAAAGGTCCGACCTTAACTCGGGCTCTTCAAGGTCGGACCTTAAATCCCTTCCGCTCTATTTCCACACCGACGCATCACAAGCCCCTCTTTGGCTGCCTTTGAAGGTTGAAAAGCTCGGCGTTGATTTGCTGACGCTCGATGCGCAAAAAATAATGGGGCCAAAAGGCGTCGGCGCGCTGTTTGTTAAACGCGGCACCACCATAGAGCCGCAAATACTGGGCGGCGGGCAGGAAAGCGGGCTGCGCAGCGGTACGCCAAATACGCCGTTGGTCGGCGCCTTTGCGGTAGCGCTAAGTGAAGCGCAAACAAATGTCACACATGCGGTAAACAAACTAGCAGACGTGCGCGACTACTGCTTTGCTGAAATAAAAAAATTGCTGCCTGACGTTTTGTTAAACGGCCCGGCGTTTGAAAACCGCATTGCCAACAATGTAAATATATCGATACCAAAACTCGACGCTCAAATGGCTGTTATCGCCTTAAATGTTGAAGGCGTTGCCGCGTCGACCCGCAGCGCGTGCGACGTGGGCGGCGAAGAGCCGAGCCATGTGATACAGGCGCTAGGCATCGCCAAAGAATTGGCCGGCACGGCCATACGCATTACCTTTTTACCAACGGCAACCAAAGCAGACGCCGCATTTATTGCACAAGCGCTTTTAAAAGTTGCTCAAAAGTACCGCAACGGGTAACTTTGGGCTTAAAATAAAGTTGTAAATAAGAAGAACCGCAGGAGGTGTTTTAATGCAGCGAATCGAGGTTAACAAACTTGTTTTCTCACCTTACATTCCGTATCGGCCTATCGCTCGCCGTAAAGAGGCTGTAGGAGTGACCGCAATGTTCGGCAAAAAAGAATGGAAACTTTTGGATGCGCTTTGGCAATGCAAAGGCACGATGGTGACTCGGCGATATTTGTTGGCGTATTTATACCCAGACCCTGACAAGCGCCCCGGTATCCGAGCCGTTGATGTCACTGTGTCTCGCGTCCGAAAAAGGCTTGCATTTCTACTCAACGGAGAGAATTGTATACGACAAATACGCAACGAGGGGTACATGTTTTGCATGCCCTCATACTGCTAAACCGTCGAGCTTGAATCAGCCCGGCGGTTTTGTTTTTTTGCAAAAATGTACTATAATATAAGTACGTATGGACATCGAGCACCTTACCAAACACCAGATAGTGCTCCTTACGCTGCTGGTAAGTTTTATGACGTCCATCGCAACCGGCATCGTCACGGTGTCCCTCATGGACCAGGCGCCGCCGTCAGTTACCAAAACCATTAACCAGATAGTCGAGCACACCGTGCAAACCGTGGTGCCGGCAACGCAAGGCACGCAAACGGCAGGCGCGACCACCGTAAAAACGGTTGTTGTTAAAGACGACGACTTGGCCGCGCAGTCCATTGGCAGCGTGCAAAAGGGAATTATCCGCATTGTGGGCAAAGGAGACGACCAGCTTATCGCGCGCGGCGTTATAGTCGACAGCAAGGGTGCGGCGATAACCGACAAATCCTCGCTCGCCGACTCCGGATTTGCCTCCTTTGAAGCGATACTTGCAGACGGTACGCGCGTCCCCCTCACCATTCCAAAAGGCCAAAGCGCCTCTTCAACAATTGAGTTGCTAAACGTCGCCGTGGGCACCTCGACAGGGTTTGCCGCCGTCCCCATTGCATCGGCAAGTAAGCTACAGCTGGGCCAGAGCGTCATACGCATTGGCGGCACCGGCACCGACATTGTGGGCGAGGGCATCATTGCGGCGCTGCCTCTTAAGGACAGCAACGAGATTGAGGCGAGCGTCACCACAGCTACACCCGGCTCTCTTATAATGACACTGTTTGGCGAGGTCATTGGGTTGGCCACCACCGAATCGCTGGCCGATGGCTCCAACTTTTACACCTTGGCCAGCCTGCCGGCAGCAGCGCCGACACCCGTACCATCCGCAACTAAAACTACTCCCGGTTCGTAATAACTAATACAACTATATGCCACCATTTAACAACTTCACCACCAAAGCAAAAGAGGCAGTCCGCCGTGCGCACGAGCTGGCGGTAGAGCGGGGGCAAAACCAAGTCAGCCCGACGCACCTCCTTGGCTCGCTGCTCCTCCAAGAGGAGTCTTTAGTTGCCTCCGTACTCGACAAGCTCGAAGTAGACGTGATACTCCTTACTGACACCACGCTCGAGGCGCTTGAGGGCGTTTCGGGCGGCGCGGTCCTTTCACCCAGCTATCAGCTGTATCTAACTCCCGAGCTGGTGCAGTCGCTTGAGCGCTCGGCCAAAATTGCGGCCGAGTTGCACGACGAGTTTGTATCGACCGAACATTTGTTTATATCAATCCTTGAAGTGCCCGGCGTCGCGCGCGACCTCTTAAGCCGCTTCCGCATTACGCGCGAGGCGGTAGTACGCGCTTTGGCCGAGCTGCGCGCGCAAAAGCAGGCCGCCACCGCGCAGGGCGAAAATAAAAAATACCGCGCGCTGCCAAAGTATACGCGCTCGCTTACCAAAGCCGCGCTCGAAAATAAACTCGACCCGGTTATTGGCCGCGATGAGGAAATCCAGCGCGTCATTCAGATCCTCTCGCGCCGCACCAAAAACAATCCGATACTCATTGGAGAGGCGGGCGTCGGCAAGACGGCCATCGCCGAAGGGCTAGCGCAGCGCATTGCCACCGGTGACGTGCCCGACAGCCTGCGCGACAAGGAGCTGGTCTCGCTCGACTTGGGCTCGCTTATCGCGGGTACCAAGTACCGCGGCGAGTTTGAAGAGCGCCTCAAAGCAATCATGAAAGAAATAGAGCGCTCGGAAGGGAAGGTGCTGCTCTTTATCGACGAAATCCACACCATGATAGGCGCCGGCGCAGCCGAGGGAGCCATGGACGCCAGCAATATGTTAAAGCCCGCGCTGGCGCGCGGCGATTTGCACGTGGTTGGTGCCACCACTTTGCGCGAATACCAAAAGCACATCGAGCGCGATCCGGCCTTTCAGCGCCGCTTCCAGCCGGTGTACGTGCTGGAGCCGTCGCTCGACGACGCAGTGGCGATATTGCGCGGCCTTAAAGAAAAATACGAATTGTTCCACGGCGTGCACATTACCGACGACGCTATCATTTCGGCCGTGCAACTTTCGGCGCGGTACATCGCGGACCGCTTTTTGCCCGACAAGGCCATTGACCTTATTGACGAGGCTGCCAGCTCGCTGCGCATTAGTCTTGAAAATAAACCGCCCCTACTTGAAGAGGCTCACCGAAAAATAATGCGTTTGGAGGTAGAGAAGGAGGCACTGCGCAAGGAGGCCGCCGACGAGGACGGCAGCCGCGCAGTCAAAACGCGCGTCAAAGACATTGACCGCGAGATTGGCGAGCTTAAAGAAAAGACCGGCGAGCTGGAATTAAAGTGGAAAAATGAAAAGCAAACTCTTAACGATATAAAAAGCATTAAAAAAGAGCTTGAAAGTTTACGCATCGAAGCCGACGGCGCCGAAGCAATGGTAGACCTCTCGCGCGCTGCCGAAATCCGCTACGGCGAAATCCCGTCGTTGGAGCGCGAGCTTGAGCAAAAGCAAAAACGCCTTAAAAAACTGCAGTCAACGCGCCGCATCCTTAAAGAAGAGATTACCGAAAGCGACATTGCGGGCGTGGTTGCCAAGTGGACCGGCATCCCGGTTTCGCGCATGCTCGAGGAAGAGGCCCGCCGCCTTTCGCGCATCGAAGATGAGCTTAAGCAGCGTGTCGTAGGGCAGGAAGAGGCTGTGCAAAAGGTGGCCGATGCGGTTAAGCGCTCTCGTGCCGGCATTGCCGACCCTAACCGGCCTATCGCCAGCTTTATGTTTTTGGGGCCCACCGGTGTGGGCAAAACCGAGCTGACCCGCGCGTTGGCCGAGTTTATGTTTGATGACGAAAAGGCGCTGATACGCGTCGACATGAGCGAGTATATGGAAAAGCATTCGGTGTCGAAGCTTATCGGATCGCCGCCCGGTTATGTTGGCTACGACGAAGGCGGCGGCCTTACTGAAATGGTGCGTCACCGGCCGTACTCGGTGGTCTTGTTTGACGAGATTGAAAAGGCGCACCCCGAGGTGTTTAACATCCTGCTGCAGGTGCTCGATAACGGCCAGCTGACCGACGCCAAAGGCCGCAAGGTTAACTTCCGCAATACGGTTATTATCATGACCAGCAACATTGGCGCGCAATACATCGACAAAATGGAGCAGATTGGCTTTTCGGCAAGCGGCGGCACGCAAGAGTCCAACTATATACAGGCTAAAGAAAAGGTAGAGCAGACGCTTAAAGACTACTTCCGCCCCGAATTCCTAAACCGCATCGACGAAATCATTATCTTTAACATTCTCTCTCCCGAAGCCGTTAAAGAAATTGTCGGCATACAGGTTAAAGAAGTGGTGGCGCGGCTTGCGGCCAAGGATATTACGCTCACCATCAACCCCAACGTGTACACCTACCTGGCTAAAGAGGGTTACAACCCGCGCTACGGCGCACGCCCGTTGCGCCGGTTGATACAAGACAAGATACTGACCAAGGTAGCATCGCTGATGGTGTCGCGCGGCGTGCTGTCGGGCGGCAGTGTCGAGGTAGACCACAAAAAAGGCCTGTCTCGCAAAGGCATAGCCGAGGCGGACGAGTTTGCCTTTGAAGTTAAAAAGAAAGGGAAGGCCGTTAAAAGTACGGTATTGGAAGAAAAGCAGCCGACCGAAAGCAAGTAATCGGGCTAAAAATGAAAAAGAAAAAAGCCCCGGCGTATAGCCGGGGCTTTTTGATTAGGCCCGAGCTTGGCTAATTGGCCAGCTCAGCGTTCATTTCCGTGTAGATGGCCCACATGTCGCCGCGATGTTGCATGTCGGTCTCGAGACGCACACCGTTGAATACCCAATGGACGTTCTCGCCGACGAGCGATTGAGCGTGGTTGGCAGCAGCGTTCTTTTGCTCGAACCGTGCGCGTTCGTCATTCGGCTCGGGCTGCTCCATTGTGAATTGTTTCATTTCGTAATTTTCCCGAAGCGGGGGATCTCCTTTGGCAAGGAGTTGGCGTAGACCATCCTTATCTTTAACGACGAAATATCCGCGTATCATGAGCACCTCCCTAAAAGATCATCCTAAATAAACTACCACAGTAGTTTTATTTTGGCAAATTTGTGCGCCGGGAAGGATTCGAACCTTCGTAGGCCGAAGCCGACAGGTTTACAGCCTGTTGTAATTGACCACTCTACCACCGACGCAAACGATGGATTTATCCGCACTTGCACCTAGCGCCAACGATTAGTCTTTTGGACCGCTACCACCGACGCATTTTATCTAACTCCAATACGATACCGTTTTTTGTGGGTATTGTCGACTGTACGCTTTAAACGGGTGATACAATTAGGCTAACTTTATGAAGGTGCTACAACAGCTCTTTGCCTCTTTTTTTATTATCTTTTACGCAGTTACGACGGCGGTGTTGCCCGTTACCGCATTTGCGCAGGGCCAAGGCGCCGCTACAGCCCTTATTGCAGCACCAACTTCAGGTACTGCTCCACTTACGGTAAGCTTTAACGGCCGCATTTATAAAGGCAATGGCACGCTCAACTACGGCGATGGCAGCAGTGCCACGATTGCCTTCCCAAGCACGCTTGCGGCAAACGAGGTCTACACCTTTCCTGCACGCTTGCATACCTACCGAAGTCCGGGCACTTACACGGCCGTTTTAACCGACCCGGACACTACGGCACGGGCAACTATCGTGGTGGCCTCGCCGGGGGCAAGGCCCACTTGCTTTATTACCGTTAACCCCAGCAGCATTAGCGTGGGCGGCTCGGTCACCGTAACGTGGCAAAGCATTAACGCCACTGCGGGCGCCATTACCAACATCGGTAACGTAGGCCCCAACGGCTCTATCAACCTGCTGCCGTCGTCCAACTCTATTACCACGTACTTTGGCGCGTTTACGGGCCCCGGCGGCACTACCAACTGCCAAGCCAGCGTTGCGGTTAACTCCACTTCAAACGGAAGCAGTAATAACGGCTTAAACAGCGTCCCTCCGGCCGACTTAACCAACACGGCGGTTACCAACACGCCAACGGCGCTTGGCGTTGCGCCTGTGGCATCGCAAGGCAGCAGCGGCTTGGTGCCGTGCGGGTACGGCAGCTTTACCGGCAACAGCGGCCGCGACCCTGGGGCTTCAACCGGCTGCCAAGCGTGCGACTTGGCGACGCTAATCCAAAATATTATCAACTTTGCCATCGGCATTGCGATACCTATCGCCGCGGCATTGATGGCATATGCGGGTGTGCTGTACTTTACCTCGGCTGCGAAGCCCGGCAATATCGAAAAGGCAAAAGGGATATTTAAAGACGCGCTTCTCGGCTTTCTCATCGCCATTACCGCATGGCTCGTTATAAACACGCTCTTGCATATCATCTTTAACCAAAACGCATCCGCGAGCGGCAACTGGTTTACAATCCAGTGTGCTGCTCAGCCCCGCCCCGTCAACAATAAAATCGCCGACGTTCTCTCTCAGCTGCCCATCATTGCGGGCAATACTGGTGCGATACAGCCGGATGGTAGTGGGGTAAATGCGAGCGGCAATCCAAGTGGAGGTGGGGCGGGGGGCACAACGCCCGGCTCAACCGCTGATGGCAGCTGTAACAGTGGGTATTCTTTACAAATATACGAAGACGGTTCCGCCGTGTGTGTCGACTCAACGGGGACAAATATACAAAACCCAACTTGTGCAAGCGGATCAACGCTTAACTCCAACAATCAATGTTTTGTTGACTACACCTCAACCGGACCCGGCGTTACCTGTCCATCAGGATCTTTTTATCTGCCTGAAGGGGGAACATGTTCAGATGCAAATGGTAATCTTGTCGAGCCTCTGCCGGTAGCAGTTGGCGCAGGCAATGGAGGCAATATTGCAGCGGCGGCTCTTGCTTATCAGGGCAGTAACACAAGTGCTGGTCCAGACGGCGGAAATTTGGCATGTGCATGGGCAGTCAATAATGTGCTTGCACTGTCAGGAATTCCTCCTATCGATGGCAATAGTGTAGATCAGATGGAAACAGTTCTGGAGAATGGCCGTGGCACAGAGGTTACTCCAGCAACCGCTCAAGCCGGTGATATTGTTATTGAAAATAACGATACTATGAGTCATGTAGGCATTTGTTTCGATCCTACGGGTGGTACGGGATGTCCTCAAGTTCTCTCCAACTCTTCATCAAAGGCAACCTTTTCGAACATAAGTGATATAACGATGGGTACGGGTATAGCGCCAACTATTTACCGGGTAAATAAATAATCAAACATGAATCGCACCCTTATTCTTTTGTTAGCACTTGTTATGGTGGTCGGTGCCGCCGTTGGTATGACGCTATATTTACGATCGGCCTCAACACCGGTATCGACCACTACCACTACTCAGCCAGTCGTAACCCCTATAACTCTGCCAGACACGCCGCCGAGCCAACAAACGACACAATCCGTACAAGCAGCTTTTGCACAAACAATACCAGCGAGTAATCCTGACAACACAAAACTGACTGATTCTGTGATATCCGGCAACTATGCGCTACAGGTTTGGAAAGGAGATAATTATGGAGGAGAAGCATTGCTTAAGTATGACGCTGGCCAGGGCAAGTGGGTTGTTGTGACACGAGGCGGCGGTGCATGGAATATTGCCGATCTTGTCGCAAAGGGCGTCCCTCCGGCAACAGCAACAGCGCTTTGGAAAGGTTTACCTCACTAAATGTTAGTTGCGTCAAAAAGCCATATAGGGTATAGTACTTGGGCTTATGTCACAGGATCAACTCATCATTTTAAAACACGCAGCCACCGGCGAGGTGTATTGGACGCGCAAAAACCGCAAGCTGGTGACCCGCAAAATCGAGCTCAAAAAGTACAGCAAAAAGCTGCGCAAGCACGTCGTTTTTAAAGAAGCGAAAAAATAAGGTATACTCGGCTAGAACACTCCACATTGGGGTGTTTTTACAAGGGGCGATTGGTGAAGTGGTATCACAACGGTCTCCAAAACCGTTATTGTAGGTTCGATTCCTACATCGCCCGCAGTAGGCCAGAAAAAAGAGGCAGAGGCCTCTTTTTTCTGTTGCCGCTGCGTGGCGATGTAGGAATCGAAAGGCGCAGGCCGGGTAGGCCGAGCCGGGGTCGCGAGATTTTTCAGCAGAAAAATACTTGTGACCGATTCCTACCCTTTACTCTCGTGTAAGTACATGTACTATACTAAGTCTACGCATCCATGCAAAAACAAAATATCGTCATACTCATCATTTTAATAGCGGCGGCCATAGTTGCCGGCACGGCCTTTCAGCACCAGCGCCAAAAGGCGCAGGATATTGTTGACGACACCAGCGTGCGTGCGGTAGTCGCCCAGTTTGGCGCGCACATGCAAAAGGTGTCGCTCTTTGCGCCCGACGCGCCCGCCCAAATTGCCGATGAGTACGCGCCGTACGCCAGCTCAAGCCTCATACAAAAGTGGCAGGCCAACCGCTCGTTTGCGCCCGGCCGCGGCCTCTCAAGCCCGTGGCCCGACCGCATCGATATCTCTGCCGTTACCAAAAAAGGCAGCGCATATTTAGTGCAGGGCATTGTCGACGAAGTAACCAGCCAAGAGGTGGCGCACGGCGGCATTGCGGCCGAGTTTCCGGTGACGATTACGCTTACTAAGTACCAAGGCCAGTGGCTTATCACCGGCTATGATGCCGGCGTCGAAACTACGTTTGCGCCAAAAACGCCAACCACTACGGCGCAATAAATTTTTTTGAAAGTTGTAGTGCCTCTGCCTTACCGTTAACCCAGTGTATGTTCGGGTTGCGCTTGTACCAGCGCAGCTGACGCTTGGCGTAGTGGGTAATAGCTCTATTTAATTCTAACTCCATCCCCACTTTGCTTATTTTTCCTTGTAAGAACCTTGCAAGGCCGCGGTACTCAAGCCCCAGTGCCTCCATTCGCTTGTAGGAAAGCCCGCCTTTGTGCAAGCGCTTAGCTTCGGCAAGCATGCCGGCCTTTAGGCGTGCGCGCAGACGCAACTTAATATTTTTTTGTAACTTTTCCATACCGGGGTTGAGGCCAAGCCATAGCACGTCGTATTTTTCCTCAGCTTGCATGGCGCCAAGTTTAGAGGGCGAGCGGCCGAGCGCCGAGGCAATCTCCAATGCGCGCACCAAGCGGCGCTTGTGGCCGGGCTCAATATTTGCGGCTCGCTCTGGGTCCTTTTTTTGCAAACGGGCAAATAGTTGCTTCGCAGACAATTTTTCCAGTTGCGCGCGCAGTTTTGCATTAGGCGGCACTTCGGGCAGCACTATACGGCCCAAGAGTACGTCGGCATACAAGCCCGTGCCGCCGACTACAACCGGCACATGGCCATTTTTTATAATTTTTGCAATAGCCTTTTCGCCCAATTTTTTAAAATCACTCGCACTAAACACTCGCTTTGGCGAGGCCACGTCCAGCAAGTGGTGGGGGATGCCGGCCTTTTCTTTTTTGGTAACTTTGCCGGTGCCAAGGTTAAGCCCTTTGTACACCTGCCGCGAGTCGGCCGATATAATTTCAGCTCCGCCAAATCCTTTTTGTATTTGTTTGGCTAGCCAAACGCTGAGGGCCGTTTTGCCCGAGCTGGTCGGCCCCACAACAGCAATCACTTTTGACTTCATATTGCTACTCTATTAAAACTTAGTACTATATACAAGGAAATCTTTCGGGAGAAGCTAGCATGCCTTTGCAAGTACAAAAAACTGAGACAAAAAGACTCGTTGTGGAAAAAGACACCGAGTCAGGAACGATTACCCTTAAAAGAGAAGGGGGAGGACCGATATTTCTTCTCTCTGCAGAGGAATGGAGACATATAAGGGTCGGTTACTATGACCCGTCGTGAAAATAAAAAAAGCGCCCCGAAACCAATCGGGGCGTTTTGCTACACTCGCTCGGCCAAAAACTGCTTTCCGTGGCCGACAGTGGTGTTGATAGGCACACCGGTTCTGCACAAGGGGCAGGAATCCGCGTTGAAAGCCTCCATCGATACGTTAACCAAGCTAAAGAGCTTGGGCACATCGCCGAGATGGCGTGCAGTAACATTGCCTCGGTTGCACAGGGCACCCACCCCTATTACGTTGGCGTCGACGCTGCGAGCCAATTCAACTGTCTTGAACGCCGAGCCGCCGGTGTTGAGCAGATCCTCGACTACCAGCACGCGTTTGCCGCTGACTATTTTTCCATAGCCGCGTTTCAAAACAAAACCGTCATCGTCTTTCTCGGCGTAAGCGGAGAGGATTTCCGGACTGCTGATGTTGTTGAGCTGCAGCCAATAGGCGACCCATTGACTGAGGATAATTCCGCCCTTTTCCGGTGCAAGAACCACCTCCACATTGTCCTTCGCGAAAGCAGTCGCGATATCCTTGCACAAGTCGCAAGTCAGATGCGTGTGCGGGTAGATGGCGTCCTTGTTGACGTAGGCCGAGCCGTGCTTGCCCGACGTATAGACAATGTGACTGTCGGTGATGATAGCGCCGACTTCGCCAAACCTTCTGAGGCGTTCCTTTTCGATTTCGCTTAACATCGCAAGCTCCTGTTGATGTCCAATTTCCTCCTCAACCGTACCAAAGTCTATATAAAAAGAAAAGCACCCTCCCAAACGGGGAGGGCGCGTTGTTGTCAGGCCGCATCGAGTTCCATGCGGATATCGTGGGCTGCATCTGCTTCAGTATGCGAAAGTGGCGGGTTATATATGGGCCTTCCCACCACTATAGCATTCACGCCGGCTTGTTTTGCTTGTGTTGGCGTCGTAACCCGCTTTTGCTCGTCGGGCTTGACCGCCCACAGCGGCCGGATGCCGGGCGTTACGATGTAGGCGTTGGGTAGCGCGTCGCGAATTGCGGCCGCTTCGAGTGCCGAGCAGACAAATCCTCGAATGCCGCAGAACCACGCATTTCTTGCAAACTCAACCACAGCTGACTTGGGTGAGCAGGCAAAGCGAGATTGGCATTGCGGCTCATCAAGATCGGTAAGGACTGTTACCGCAAGCGGCATCACGTTCGTCCCCTCAACAGCTTTTGCGACTGCAGAGAGAGCTTGATCGCTTGCGGTCGCATGTAAGGTAAACAATTGTGAGCCGTACCTGACGATATTGCGAGTGGCATTACTCATCGTATTGGCGACATCGTGGATCTTCATGTCCCACATGACGTCCTGATCGTGTACGTTCAACGCACGGTGCCTGAAGATTCTTGCCAGGGTTTTGCCGTCCACGTCCTCGGCAGTCATTGCTTCAAGACCTATTTTAACAATATCGACCTCCGCAGCCGTTTTGTCGATGACTGAAACTCCTGCACGGATATCGCTCATATCGCATGCCAATATCAACTTTACATTCGAGCCCATGTTTCTCTCCTCAAGGTTCTGTACTGCCAGGACGATAGCAGGCAAACAGATTAAAAACAAGCGGGTGCCGGGAGGGAGAATCGAACTCCCATGACCTTGCGATCGACGGATTTTGAGTCCGTTGCGTCTACCAATTCCGCCATCCCGGCCCTCCTCCGTCAGAGACTTCGGCAGGGCAAGCAGTGCTTGCTGTGTTAGAATATCCTCAATGTCACAATTTTACAATAACGCCATTTTTTGGGTCGAGGTCGAAAAGATAAAGCCCAACCCCTTTCAGCCGCGCAAAGAGTTTGACGAGGCAAAGCTAAGCGACCTTGCGCGCTCGATACGCCAGTACGGCGTGATACAACCACTTACCGTAAGCCGCAAAGAGGTGGAAACGGCCACCGGGGGTTTGGCCGCCGAGTACGAGCTTATTGCGGGCGAGCGCCGCTTGCGCGCGGCAAAAATTGCGGGCGTGCGCGAGGTGCCGGTGTTGATACGCGCCGCGTTTGACGACGACAAAACCAAGCTTGAAATTGCCATAATCGAAAACCTGCAGCGCGAGGATTTAAATCCGATGGACCGCGCCAAGGCGTTTGAGCGTCTGGTAAAAGAATTTAATTTTAAACATGCCGAGGTGGCCGAAAAGGTCGGCAAGAGCCGCGAGTATGTGTCGAACACGATACGCCTCTTGCTATTGCCGCAAGAAATGCAGGATTCGCTTAGCGAGGGCCGCATTAGCGAAGGGCATACGCGACCGCTGTTGATGCTGGCCGACAAGCCCGAAGAGCAGCTGGTGTTGTTTAAAGAGATATTGCTCAAGCGCCTGACCGTACGCGACAGCGAGGCTATTGCGCGCCGCATTGCCACCGACCGCGTCCGCAAAAAAGAGTATATGTACTCACCCGACGTATTGGCGATGGAGCGGGAGTTGACCGAGGCGCTGGGTACGCGCGTAGTTATTGAAACAAAAGAGCGCGGCGGCAAGCTGGCGATAGACTTTATGAACGAAGACGATCTGCGCACGATTTTTAATATGATTGCCAAGCGCATGGAGGAGGCCAAAGTGCCGGCGCAGCAAGCTCCGTCAGAAGCTCTCTCACAAAAGTCTTTAACGGAGCAGGAAGTTGGTGGGCAAAAGTCTGGCCTGCCCATCGGGGCTGACGATGGGACAGGAGACCCGAGGACTTTTGAACAGCAATTTCCTGTGGAGTCTGAGGTATTTGTTGATGATAGGAGCGAGCAGGAAAAAGCGATAGACGAAAACACCTTCGACCCCAACAGCTTTTCGATTTAACCCTTCTTTTCTTTTTCGACCGCTAGGCGGATGTGGCGGCGGGCTAGCGTGGTATGCGCATAGTCCAGCCATTTTGATTTGGGGGTGGCGGTTTTTTTTGTGACAATCTCAACAATATCACCGTTATGCAGCTGGCTGTCGAGCGGGACCATCTTGCCGTTTACTTTGGAGGCAAACACATGATCGCCAATGTCGGAGTGTATCGCATACGCAAAATCTATCGGGCTTGAGCGCGCCGGCAGGTCTACCACGTCGCCGGTGGGGGTAAAGACAAACACGCGATGGGTAAAAATGTCTGAGCGCAGCGTCATGTCGAGGTCCGGGTCCTCAAGCTCCTCGGGCAGCTCGGTAAGCCACTCGGGGGTCGAGGGAGCGCCATAACGGGGGCGGTCATTTTTAATAACCGACGCGTCAAGCGTGCCGTCCCCGACCGAATGCCGGTCATTCGGTCGGGCGGGCTTCTGGTCCTCTCCTTTGCGCTCGGAGCGGCGGAAGCCGGGTATCAAACTTTTAATCCAGTCAAAGCTCGACTGCCGCCCGCCGCCGGCGCGTGACGAAGGCGCGCTGGGGTCGTCGCCGTCCAGCTCTTTGTACGCCACGTGCGCGGCAATGCCGTACTGCGCCTCCCGGTGCATCTCTTCGGTGCGGATCTGCACCTCGACGATGCCGCCGTCGCCCGCAAACACTGTCGTGTGCAAACTTTGGTACCCATTGGGCTTGGGAAAGGCAATATAATCTTTAATTTTGTTTGGCAGCGGCTGCCACAGTTTGTGCACCAGACCCAGCACGCGGTAGCAGTCGGCAACGGTAGGCACCACCACGCGTATCGCCGAAATATCGTACACTTTGCCAATCTCGCCCTCTTTGCGTTCGAGCTTTTTTTGCAGACTCCACAGCCCCTTTACGCGGTAATCGGTGTGGAAGCCCTTCATCCCGTCTTTGGCCAGCTCTTTGCCCAGCGTGCGAGCCATCTTTTGCAGACGCTCGTGGCGCTCTTTTTCGCGCTCGGTGATTAACTTTTTAGTTTTTTCATACTGTTCAGGGTACGCATATTCAAACGCGCGGTCCTCCAACTCCTTACGCACGACGCCCATACCCAAGCGGTGCGCGATGGCCGCGTAAATCTCAATAGTCTCGAGCGCAATACGCTGCCTTTTTTCGGGCGGGACATAGGAGAGCGTACGCATATTGTGCAGGCGGTCCATGAGCTTGATGATCAAGACGCGCGCATCCTGGCCGGTGGCAATAAGCAGCTTACGCAAGCTTTCACGGTGGCGCTCGGCGCCGCGGTATTTAAACCGGCCGAGCTTGGTAACGCCCTCGACCAAAAAGCGCACCTCTTTGCCAAACTCCTTTTCAATTGTGTGCGGAGAGACGTCGACGTCTTCGATACTGTCATGTAAGAGCCCTGCGGCGATTGTTTTGCCGCTCATGCCGAGTTTGGCCAGCTCTTTGGCGGTTTCTGCCAAATGCACCAAGTAGGGCTCGCCACTAAAGCGCTTGTGGTCTTTGTGCGCCTCAGCAGCAAACTCATAAGCCTTCTCGACCAGCTTTTTATCCGCTGCCGTAGGAGCGGTCATTGCGTTGAGTATGTCTTGCACCCCGGCCATATAAGCCCAAGTTTACTCCTATTTGGCTTTCTCCGCACTTCCTTTATTTGGTTTTCTTCGCAAACCCTCTTTTTTTCTTTTCTTCTTTAAAAATTTCGAGCGCGCGCGGGAGCTCTATCGAATACACGTCATCTACTTTAAGACTGCGGAAATCTTTTTGATGCACGATAAACGGCCCAAAGCGGCCGATGGATGCGGTGATTGGCTCGTTGGTGTCGGGGTGGTTGCCAAGTACGCGCGGCAGCGACAGGTAAATAAGCGCGTCTTCCAAAGTTACTTCGGACGGGTCTTTGCCTTTGGGCACGCTAGCGCGGCGCGGCTTGGCTTTAGATTTTGATCCTTTACCTTTAACGGTCTCGCCTTGCTGCACAAATGGCCCAAAGCGGCCGTTAAGCACGTAAATAGGCTGCTCGTTGTCAGGGTTGTGGCCAATGGGCTTGGCGGGGTCGTTGCTTATCACCTCGCCCAGTTCGGTGCGCGCGCCAACGCAGTCGGGGAAGCGGCTGCACGACATAAACTTGCCTTGGCGCGACAGTTTAAACACCATAGGGCTGCCGCACACCGGGCACAAAAACTCGGCGGGCGCGGGGCCCAAGTCGGTAATCTTGCCGGCCTCTTTGTCTTTTGCTTTTACTTCTTTTAAAAACGGCGTGTAAAAATCGCTGAGCGTTTTTACGTACTCGCGTTTGCCGTTGGCAATGTCGTCCAACTCATCTTCCATCTCGGCGGTAAAAGTATCACCAATGTAGGTGGGGAAGTACTCTTCGAGGAAGGATGACACCACGTCGCCAGTGTCGGTGGGCTTCAATGAGCGGCCCTCTTTAACCACGTAACCGCGCGCGTCGAGCGTGCGCATAATGCTTGCGTAGGTGCTGGGGCGACCAATGCCGCGCTTTTCCAATTCTTTAATGAGGCCTGCTTCGGTGTAGCGCGGCGGCGGAGTGGTTTGCTTTTCTTCAGCGCTGACGTCGATAATTTTTAACACGTCGCTCTTTTCAACCTTGGGCAATTCAACATCCTCACCGCGTGCGTCCGGGTCGGCCTTAAGCCAACCGTCAAACAAGACGCGCGACCCGTTGGCGGCAAAGGTTGGTACCGATGCGTCTTTTGTTTTTGCCTCAATTTTGGTACGCAACACTTTGGCGTCGGCCATCTGGCTGGAGATTGCGCGGCTCCAGATAAGCTCGTACAACTTTTTTTGCTCGGGCGTATTGCCGGCAGACTCTTTGCCCACGTTGGTGGGGCGGATAGCCTCGTGCGCCTCCTGCGCGTTTTTAGATTTGGTCGCGTAGGTATGCGCCTCGGCGTACTTTGCGCCGTACTCCTTTTCAACCATTTTTAAAATCGCATCCTGCGCCGCTTTACCAAGGTTGGTCGAGTCGGTGCGCATGTAGGTAATATGGCCCGCCTCGTACAACTTTTGCGCGATGCGCATGGTGTTAGACGGCGAGAGACCCAAACGGCTCGAGGCGGTTTGCTGCAGCGTTGAGGTGGTAAACGGCGCGCGGGGGCTGCGCTTGGCCTCGGTTTCGTTGACTCCCGCTACGGTCAGGCCGTCTTTTTTGACCCACTCAATAATATGGTCGGTTACCTTTTTGTCGCGCGGCTCCTCGCTGCAAATAACGGTAAGCGCGTCATTTTTAGGAGTCCTGGTATTTGCGGTAATCGTGTAGTAGGTCTCGGGCACAAACGCGCGTATCTCGCGTTCGCGCTCCATAATAATGCGCAAGGCCGGCGACTGTACGCGCCCGGCCGAAAGGCCGTAGCGCACCTTTTTCCAAATAAGACCCGAGAGATCGTAACCCACCAAGCGGTCGAGGACGCGCCGAGCCTCCTGGGCCAAGCGCAAGTTCTCATCTATCTGGCGCGGGTGTGCCAGCGCCTCTTCTATGGCATCTTTGGTAATTTCGTGAAAGACGATGCGCTCGGGCTTCTTGAGGCCCAACTCCTCCTTTATATGCCACGCAATTGCCTCGCCCTCGCGGTCGGGGTCGGTCGCCAGTATCACCTCGTCGGCCTTTTTTGCCAGCTTTTTTAATTCGTGGATAATGTCGAGCTTGCCTGGCACCACTTCGTAGTGGGGGACAAAGCCCGCAGGGATATCAATTGCCTTTTTATTGCTCTTGGGTAAATCGCGCACGTGGCCCACCGATGCGCGCACTAAAAAAGCGCCATCCTTGTCGATGTCGTGTAAATACTTTTCAATTGTTTTTGCCTTTGCAGGACTTTCTACAATAACTAATTTCATGGGCAGTGCTTACATTGATATAACGTATGCAACTATAATGCAAGTTTTAAAACTAAAGGGCCCCGCAAAAACGGAGCCCTACGCCAACTCAAAACGCAACAGTTACTACCGATGTCCGCCTGCCATCCTCATATGAGGAGCGCAGTAGGGACAACCGGATAGTTTCTTATTCTCGCACAAAAATTTGATCGGGTTGTTGCCGCTTGGCCATTTGCACTGATCGTCTTTAGGAAGAAGGTGCAGTTCTTCCGGAGACGGTCTTGCCGGTGCAGGTGGTATGGGCTCCGGCACTTCCTCGACCGGTGCTGACACCTCTTTGACTCGAGGCTGCTTTTTAGCCATTTTCTTTTTACCGTTCTTTTTTTTGCGCTTTACGCCTGCGCGGTGCAGTATGCCGGCAATCTGATTTGGATTGACCTCCGGTACCTTCTCCGCAATAGCTTTATTACCAAGACCATCAATACCAAGACTGACTACTTTCTTGATAATCTCGGGCGGTGGCGGATTTGCTTTTGTCATTGTCAGAGCGCCTCGTTTGAGTGGAGGATACTCTACGCCACGACGCAACTAACTAAAAGTATTATACTACACTCTTTCTGTTTTGCCAAATTTTTCATAAAAAAAATACCCCACCGCGTGGCAGGGCATTTGCAGTCATCGGTAAAAGAAGGAGTCTATCGCGCGTATATCTTCGGCTGTACAGTCATCAGTCGGCTCGGGGAAGATAGAGTCTCTCAAACCTTTCTTTTGGCCTAAGGTATTTCCGGCGAGTGTAATAACTGGACTCCGCTTGCCTTGTGTGCCGGGGTCACCTCCTTCGGAGGTTCGCTGCGGTTTTGTCCCGGCTTTCTCGTATTTGATGTTGGAGCGCGCGTTTATTATCATCCCTGGGCCTGAAAGCTCTAGATACTTTTGGATTTGGCCGTTGCTCATTTGATAGACGTCTATCAACGGCCGTACCGCGTCCATCTTTTGCCCCTTGCTTAGCTTTTTCCACCAAGCATCGCCAACATCAGTAGTGCGTTTCGGAAGTTCCATCCCTGCCTCCATTGCCTCTGTACGTTCAACTTCTGCTGTTTTTATATCACACTCTTTCAATCTTGCCCAACCTCTCCACAATAAGGCCGCGGATTAACAGCGAGGAGAGCGCAATTGAGGCTTCTTGCGCCGACAGGCCGGCCTCTTCAAGAAGTTCGTCGCGCACCATGCTGCCGCTGAGCGCCGTTACAATTTTAAATTCGCCCTCGGTTAGATCGGTGGGGAGAGTGCCTTGCAGCGGGTCTACCTTTGGCTCAAATCCAAGCGCAAGCAAAATATCATCCGAGTTGCGCACCAAAGTTGCGCCTTCGCGCAGCAGCCGGTTAACGCCTTTGCCGGTTTCTTTATCTAGCTCGTGCGGTACGGCAAGCACTTCGCGGTTGTAATCCAAAGCAAGCCTAGCGGTAATGAGCGTGCCGGACTTTTCGCCCGCCTCTATTATTAAAGCGGCGCGAGACATGCCTGCTGCAATCCGGTTGCGTTTGGGAAAGTCGTGCAGCGCGGCCTTATAAGGTTCGAGCGTTTCAGAAATTAGCGCGCCGCCGCGCGCAAGTATGCGGTGCGCGAGCGCCCTGTTTGCCGATGGATACAGGCTTTTCTCGTCGAGCGAGGATGGAAGCACGGCAACCGTCGGCAAACCAACATCAAGCGCGGCTTTGTGTGCCTCGCCGTCCATGCCTAATGCAAGGCCTGAAACGATTACGATAGGGTACTGCGCAAGCCCCGCAATAAGCTGCGCACACATACGACGGCCGTACGGCGTACAGGAGCGCGAACCGACGACGCACAAATACACCGCATCTTTTGGAGGCATCACTCCTCTTATATATAAAGCTTCGGGCTGGATTTTTTTTGGAATTTCCTGCAAAAGCAGAGGATACTCGCCTTTAGTGAGTTGTCGTATTGGAAATGTCATTGTACTCTGTATATACCAAAGCTATGCTCGATATACAATTTATACGGGAAAACCCCGACTTGGTGCGCGCCGCAATAAAAAACAAAAACAAAGAGGGTATAGACCTCGACCGTATTTTAGTATTGGCCGATGAGCGTAAAGCCGCGGCAGGAGCGGTGGGGGATATCAACCAAAAACGGGGGCGAGCGCAGGCTGCGCGCGATATCGAGGCCGGCAAAAAATTAAAAGATGAGCTGGCCGCTGCGGAAGAAAAGTTTAAAGAGATAGAAAAAGAGCTGGTGGGACTGCTGGTTAAAATCCCTAACATCCCCTCGGCCGACACGCCGGTGGGCCCCGACG